>SL_8KL_010_SEDDRAFT_10001096_pt1 | contig 23455 bp, 37 predicted proteins | sample SodLakKL_010_SED_4_FD_11160 | JGI IMG/M metagenome (IMG submission 11160) | reverse complement strand
AATGGGTTGTTGTATTCAGCCTTTGACCAGACGTGATGGGCAATCCTATAGGGATCCCACACAAAGCACGTCACGGTCAATGGACATGAGCAGGAAGGTCAATTTATCCTTCTAGCTTGAACGTACATCATTTGTACGTTTCGCAACTCATATTAGATTGAGGTGTACCTATGGTAGACACACATCATCCACGTAGAGGTTCTATGGGGTATTCCCCCAGAAAAAGAGCACCCAGTATGATCCCCAAGGTTCGTTCTTGGCCGGAAACAGATGGAACTACAAAAGTACAGGGTTTTCCCGGTTATAAAGCGGGAATGACACATGCATTTGTAGTTGATTACAGACCTACAAGCACAACTTCTGGTCAGGAAGTTAGAGTGCCTGTAACTGTAATTGAAGTTCCACCAATTACTGTTTGTGGCGTAAGATTTTATAGAGAAACCCATGAGGGTTTAAAAACCATGGGAGAGGTTTGGGCAAAGAAAGTAGATAAATCACTGAAAAAGAACTTACCTATACCCAATAGTTATGATACTGAAAGGATGTGGGAAAATATTGATGAAGATTTTGTTGACGAAGTTAGAATCATCGCCCACACACATCCCGAAATGGTCTCAGGCCTCCCTAAAAAGAAACCGGAGATCATGGAATTGCGAATCGGTGGGGGGACTATCCAGGAAAGAATAGATAAGGGTAGGGAAATACTAGGTAAAGACTTAGAATTTTCTAAATTTGGTAAAGCAGGAGATATGGTGGATGTATCAGCTATAACTAAAGGTAAAGGTTTCCAAGGTCATATCAAAAGATGGGGTGTGAAGCTATTATCCCATAAAAACAGTAAATCTAAACGTAATATAGGGACTACAGGTGTTTTCATACCAGGATATATCAGACCTACTGTACCGCAAGCGGGACAGATGGGGTATCATCAAAGAACAGAATTAAATAAAAGGGTATTGAAAACGGGTGAAGATGGATCTGAGATAACTCCTAGTGGTGGATTTTTAAAGTATGGTGAAGTTGGCAATTCTTATGTATTGTTGCATGGTACCGTACCTGGCCCGGCTAAGAGATTGGTTCTTATGAGAGGACAGATCCGTAAAACTGGTGTAGAAGTTGAAGAACCGAACTTAACTTACATTTCTACAGAAAGTAAGCAGGGGGTCTAATTAGATGAAGACGAAGATATATGGAAAGGACGGGGAGGAAAAAAACAAGTTTAACCTTCCAACAATATTCGATGAGGAAATCAGACCGGATATTATTAAAAGGACAGTCGAAGCAGAGCAGGCAAATAGGATGCAGCCTTATGGTCCTTCCAAAAAAGCAGGTATGAGACATGCGACGGAATCCGTAGGTAAAGGGCAGGGTATTTCTCGAGTACAGAGATACACACAACATGGTAACAGAGCTGCAGAATCACCTCCAAATGTAGGCGGTAGAAGAGCACACCCTCCTAAACCAGAAAAAGACAGGAGTAAGAAAGTAAACAAAAAAGAAAGAGCTAAAGCTAGAAGATCAGCTTTGGCTGCGACATCAGACAAGAATTTAGTGGTTGGTAGAGGGCATCGATTCGATGGCGAAAATTTAGATTTGCCTATAATTGTTAAAAAAGATATTGAGGATGTTGAAAAAACAAATGAGGCTATCGAATTTTTAAAGAAAATAGGCGTGTACTCTGATATAAAAAGGGCAAAAGATGGAAAGAAGATCAGACCGGGGAAAGGTAAACGTAGAGGTAGGAAATATAAAAGACCTAATAGTTTATTGGTTGTTTTTTCTAAAGGTAGTAAAGGTCTAGATGCATTTTCAAATCTACCAGGTGTCACTGTCAGGAGTCCAGAAAAAATTACAGTAGAGGATTTAGCTCCTGGTGGAGAGATGGGCAGATTATCTATATTTAGTGAAAGCGCAATTGAACAGATGGAGGATTGGTAAAAATGGTTGAATTTGATTCCCCTCATAAAGTCGTTCTTTATCCATACGTAACTGAAAAGACAATGGTTAAGATGGAAGAAGAAAATAAACTTGAATTTATTGTTTCACTAAAATCTAATAAAAAACAGATAAAAGAAGCGATTAAAGAACTTTTTGAAGCTGAGGTAGATAAAGTGAATACTCGTATCGACCAACATGGGAAAAGAGCCACTGTTAAGTTTACTGATGAATATTCAGCTGAAGAGATCGGTATGAGGATAGGTGTATTCTGAGGTGTTTTAAATGGGAAAAAGGATAATACCACAAAGAAGAGGAAAAGGCTCACCGACTTATCGTTCACCTAGTCATAGGCATTTAGCTAAACCTGGTTATCCGAAGAAGGAGGAAACAAAGGGAGAGGTTATTGATTTACATCATGCTCCGGGTCGAACTGCACCACTTGCAGAGGTAGTATTTGATAACGGTGAAACCACGTTCATGCTCGCTAATCATGGATTAAGAGTTGGTAGAACCATAGAAATAGGGTCTGATGCAGAAATTAAAAAAGGAAACGTTCTACCTCTTAGTAAAATTCCGGTCGGTATGTTTGTTTATAATGTTGAATTAGAACCTCTAGATGGAGGAAAACTAGTTAAGGCTGCAGGTGAAAATGCTGTTATAATTTCACAAGATAGAAAATATACAACATTACGTTTACCTTCTGGTTCTTTTAAGAGTGTAGATAGAAGATGCAGAGCTACAGTCGGTATCACTGCGGGTGGCGGTCATAAGGAGAAACCATTTGCTAAAGCAGGTAAGAGATTCAATGCCTATAAGAGTAAAGCTAAAAGGCCTCGAAAGGTTCGTGGAATTGCTATGAATTCAGTTAATCATCCACATGGTGGCGGTGATCACCAGCATGTTGGTGTTGGCTCTACAGTTTCAGCAAATGCACCACCAGGTAGAAAAGTTGGTAGACTTTCTTCTAAGAAGAAGAAAAAGAAGAAAAAGAAAGATGTTAAGGAAAGGAGGAAGTAATTATGGCTAGAAAAAAATTGTCAGCTAGGAAGAAAAAAGAGTTTACTTATCGAGGTCATACTCTTGATGAACTTAGATCGATGTCACTTTCGGAGTTGAAAGAAGTACTTCCAGCAAGAGCAAGAAGGTCCTTAGAAAGAGGATTAAATGAAGAGCAAAAAAGATTTTTAGATCATATTCAAAACAAGGATAAAGAGGTTTACCGGACTCATAGGAGAGAGATGATCATAATGCCTCAATTCGTAGGAAAGAGAATTGCTGTTTATAATGGACAAGAATTTAAAGAGGTAAAAATCGAACCTGAAATGATCGGACATTATCTCGGAGAGTTCTCCATGACAAGAGGAAAAGTTGAACATTCTGGTCCGGGTGTTGGTGCCACACGATCCTCGAAATACATACCGTTGAAATGAGGTGTTTAAAAAATGGGATATACTATGGATCCGGACTCAGAAACAACCGCTAAAGCCTATGGAAAAGATATACAGATATCTCCAAAAACGTCTGTGGAGATATGTGGGTTTGTTAGAGGTAAAGATGTAGATGTGGCGATAGATATGTTAGATGAAGTGATAGAAGGTAAAAGAGCGGTCCCTTATAGAAAACATAATAAACAAATTGCTCATCAAAAAGGTGTAGGGCCTGGAGGATATCCTAAAAAAGCCGCAACTAAGATAAGGGACCTTCTAGAAGAGGCTAAATCTAATGCTGAAAGCAAAGGTTTAGATTCGGACGGCATGAAGATTTTAACAATATCAGCTTCTCAAGGGGAAGTCATCCAAGGTTTCCAACCTAGGGCTTTTGGAAGGACTTCACCCTCAAATAGAAAGACTACAAATATAGAAGTTATATTGGAAGAGAGGGGTGTTTGATCTTGGCAAGAGAGAAGAAATTCATCCAGGAAAAAATGGATAGAGTCTTACTTAAAGAATTCTTAAAGAAAAGGACCGAAAGGGCTGGCTTTGGTGGATGTGATGTTTCAAGAACTCCTATGGGTACTAGGATAACACTCCATATAGAAAGACCCTCACTTGTTATAGGTAGAAAAGGTAGAACTATCAGAAAACTTACACAGGATGTTAAAGATAAATTCAAGTTTGATAACCCTCAGATAGAAGTTCAAGAAGTATCGGTTCCAGAGTTAAATCCACAGATCATGGCTGAAAAATTAGCCCAATCTTTAGAGAGGGGATGGCATTTTAGAAGAGCCGGCCATTCAACTGTTAGAAGGATTATGGATTCAGGAGCTAGAGGTTGTCAGATAATTCTTTCAGGAAAAATTACGGGTCCGAGACATAGAGTAGAAAAATTCAAAGACGGTCATATTAAGTATTGTGGGGAAGAAAAAAACAAATGGATGCGTGAAGGGTATTCCGGAGCTAAAGTTAAGTTAGGTATGATAGGGGTAACCGTTCAGATCATGGATCCAAAAGCAAAATTGCCTGATGAAATTGAAATTGTACCTCCTGCTAAGGAAGAGTCTGAAGAGGTTACTAATGAAGAATCTGAGAGTACTGCTGAGGAAGCTCCCTCTAAAGAAGCTAGTGAAAGCGAAGAGGAGTCAGAAGAAGGATCTAAAGGTCTTCAAGATGAAGTAGATGAAATGGAGATAGAAGAGGGATCTAAAAAGAAAGAACAATCAGAAAATGAAGAGTCGGAGGGAGATTAATTATGCCTCTATTAAAAACCTCGGATATTAGGGAAATGGAACGTTCCGAGATGGAAGATAAATTGGAAGAATTAAGAGATGAACTCCTTCATGAGAAGGGACAGGCAGCGATGGGTGGTGCACCAGAGAGTCCCGGAAGGATAAGAGCTATAAAAAGTAATATTGCTAGGATACTGACAGTTATGAATGAAAATAATAAATTAAAAGGAGGAGATTGATGCCGGAAAAAGTTTGTCCTACATGCGGACTACCTGAAGAAATCTGCATATGCGAAGATATAGCTAGAGAACAACAGGAGATTAGGTTGTATTTAGATACCCGAAGATATGGTAAAAAAGTAACCATAGTCGACGGTATTGATGAAAGCGATATCGATATCGAAGAATTAGCTAGTGAATTGAAATCTAAATGTGCTGCTGGAGGCACAACAAAAAAAGGTCATATCGAACTTCAGGGCAATCATATCGATAAAGTGAAAGAATATCTAGAAGGTAAAGGATTTCCAGTGGAGACAGGATAATATGGATAACTGTTACAAAAATAAATACAAACAAGAACTAATCGGTTCTGCTATCGAAGTTATTGATGCTAAACATGAGGGTTATAAAAACATTCATGGTAGCGTGGTAGATGAAACAAAGAACACAATTAGGATAAAGACACTAGGGAACGATCTGAAGGTGGTTCCAAAAATAGGCACAACTTTCAAATTAAAAATTTGCGATCAAGATGAGATGTTTAAAGGCGGTATGTTAAATCACCGCCCAGAAGAAAGGATCAAAAAATCAGGTTGATGATAATAATGTCGGAAGAAGAAGTACGAGATATCGGTGTGGATGTTCAACCACCTAAGAAAATCTGCAGGGATAAAAATTGTCCATTTCACGGAAAGTTATCTGTTAGAGGTAAAGTAATTAGAGGAACCATTAAAAATACTAAGATGGATGGGTCGGTCGTTGTTAAAAAAGATTATTTGCATTATATACCTAAATTTGAAAGGTATGAAAAAAGAAGCGGTAACTATCCGGCCCACTTACCTGAATGTATTGATGTTGAAGCAGGGGATGAAGTAAGGATTATGGAATGTAGACCTCTGAGTAAAAGTGTTTCATTCGTTGTTATAGAAGGAGGTTTGAGTAAATGAAAGGAATTGCTGGTAGGCAAACCAAGGGTTTACCAGTTGGAAGCAAACTCAGATGTATAGATAACACTGGAGCTAAAGAGGTTAGAACCGTTTCAGTGATAAACTACCATGGGGTACATAGGAGATATCCTAAAGCTGGTGTCGGTGATTTAATAGTTGTTTCTGTAACTAAAGGTACTCCTGAAGTGAAGAGAGAATTGAGTAGGGCTGTAATTGTTAGACAAAAACGTCCATTCCGTAGGTCTGATGGAACAACGGTTGAATTTGAGGATAACGCTGTAGTTTTAACCCATGAGAATGGTGATACTAAAGGCTCTGAAATAAAAGGTCCAGTAGCTAGAGAAGCTGCTGAAAGATGGCCTAGGGTAGGGGCAACTGCATCGATGATAATATAGGTGATATGATGAGTGAAAAACCAAGAAAACAAAGAAAAAGAAGAGAAAACGCACCACATCATACTAAACGTAAGATTATGTCCTCTACTTTATCATCAGATTTGAAGGAGAAGTACGGGATAAAAAGTTTACCTGTTAGGCAAGGTGACGAGGTGGAGATAATGAGGGGATCTTTCAAAGGACTAGTCAACAAAATTGCAGAAGTTGATAGAAGAAACGAAAAAGTATATATTGAAAATGTTACTGTCCAGAAAGCTGACGAATCTAAAGAACCTTATGGCGTACATCCGTCTAATATAAGGATTATAGAATTGAATCTATCTGATCCTTGGAGAAAGGAAAAAATCCAATCAATTAAAGAAGAGGGTGCATAGACATGAAAAAACATTCTAAAAGATATCAGGCGTCAACCGAAAGATGGGGTATACCTACAAAGAGATATTTCTGGGCCCCTAAAACAAAAGCTGGAGCTCATCCTGAACATAGGAGCGCCCCTCTAGTTGTACTTGTAAGGGACATACTAAAATATGCAGATAGTTCAAGAGAAGCAAATATGATAATTTCTGAAAGCAAAATACTTCTAGACGGAAATGCCGTAAAAGATAAAAACATACCCGTTGGTCTTATGGATGTTATATCTTTACCTGAGTTGGATGAACATTATAGGATGTTATTTGACCAACATGGTAAGATACGTCTCTCTCCAATTGAAAAAGGAGGCGAAGGTTGGAAACTTTCAAAGATTGAGAAAAAGACCAATATTAAGGGTAATAAATGTCAGTTAAATTTACACGATGGTAGAAATATTATAGTTGATGACCCTGATAGGTATAATACCAAGGACGTATTAAAGATAAATATACCAGAACAAAAGATAATAGATGTTTTTGAATTCACTGAGGGAAACATGGCTTTAATTACTGGTGGAAAACATATCGGTGAAATCGGTGTTATCAGTGATCATGAAATACTAAGAGGTTCTCAACCTAATTTGGTTAAATTTGAAGATGGTATCACAACTATTGAAGAGTATGTATTTGTGGTTGGAAACGATAAACCAGAGATTAAGATTCCAGAGGTTGGTATATTATGAATCAAGATAATCCCATGCGTAAACCTCGAATTGTCAAATGCGTTGTCAATATAGGTGTCGGTAGCGGTGGTGAAGAACAAAGGAAAGCTAGAAAAGTAATCAAGATGCTTACAGGGCAGGAACCAGTTGATACTTTTTCTAAAACCACAAACGCTGATCTAGGGATTAGAGAAGGTCAGGTCATCGGTTGTAAAGTTACGCTTAGGGATAAGAAAGCTTATGATTTCTTAAAAAAGGCCTTCTGGGTAACTAGCGATAGAATCCTTGAGGATAATTTTGATGAATACGGAAACTTTTCTTTTGGTATCGGTGATTACACAGATTTTGAAAATATGAAATATGATCCAAATATCGGAATCTTTGGTTTGGATATATCTGTAGAACTAGCTCGAAAAGGTGAACGAATCAAAAGAAGAAAAAAGAAAACTAAAACAATACCAGAACATCAAAAATTAACCAAAGAAGAGGCCATCGAATACGTCGAAAAAGCCTTTAGCGTGGAGGCGATAGAATGAAACCAGATAAACAATTTGGGCGAAAAGAAGGGTGCAAACGCTGCGGCAGAAAAAGAGGAATCATACGAAGATATGGGTTACATGTTTGTCGCCAGTGTTTTAGAGAAATAGCTGAAGATTTAGGATTTGAAAAATATTCATGAGGTGTAAAATATGAAACATGATCCACTCAATGATGCTTTATCAAAGATAAATAATGCCGAAGACAGTGGTAAGATAGATTGTAATATAGACCCTGCTTCTAAACTAATTGGAAGAGTATTAAAAGTCATGCAAGAGAATAATTATTTAGATAAATTTGAATACATAGAAAATGGAAGAGGTGGGGAATACCTAGTTAAATTGAAAGGTAATATTAACAAGTGTAAAGTGGTAAAGCCAAGATGGTCTTTAAAATCAGAACAAATAGAAGAATACGAGTCGAGATACCTACCGGCACAAGGTTTTGGAGTTTTAATACTCACTACCAATAAAGGTGTACTTTCTCATGAAGAAGCCAAAGAGAAAGGTGTTGGAGGGAAATTATTAGCATACGTTTATTGAGGTTAGTATTATGCCAATAGCAGCAAAATTAGAAAAAGTCGTAAAAATCCCTGACGATGTGAATTTCAATAGAACCGGAGATGAAATCGAGATCTCTGGTCCAAATGGAACTATCAGTAGAAGATTCCCGGATAAAAGAATAGATATAGACCTAATAGAAAATGAAATCTCATTATCTGTTAAAGACCCCTCTAAAAGAGAGAAGGCTTTGTTAGGAACTTACAATTCTCATCTACAAAATATGGTAGATGGTGTTCAAAAAGATTTTGAGTACAAGTTAAAAATTGTTTACTCTCACTTTCCTGTAAAGGTCCGATCTGAAGGGGATGAAGTAGTTATAGAGAATTTTGTCGGGGAGAAGAAACCCAGAAGAGCTCCAATACTCGGTGAAACAAAAGTTGATATACAAGGTGATGAAGTCTTCGTAAAAGGACTTAATAAAGAAGATGTAGCTCAGACAGCAGCAAATATAGAATCAGCAACCAGGATTAAAAATACTGATAATAGGGTATTTCAGGATGGTATTTATATAATTGAAAAGGCCGGAAGGCAGATTAAGTAGGTGAGTGATGATGTCAGAAAACGATAATGAAGATTACGAAGTAAAAAAGAAACCTGAACTAGACGATGAAACAGTAGACTTACTGAAAAAAAGAAAGAAAATTAAAGGGAGAAGACCAAAATTCTCTAGACAGGAATGGTTTCGTTACAAAAAGATTGACAAAAATACCTGGAGAAAACCTAAGGGTTTACATTCGAAGATGAGGCAGAACTTGAAATACAGGCCAAATGTGGCTAATATAGGATATAGATCCCCTAAAAAAGTTCGAGATCTTCATCCTTCAGGATTTGAGGATGTTTTGGTTCATAACATTGATGAATTGGACGGCTTGGATCCGGATACACAGGCTATTAGAATTGCCCACGGCGTTGGGATGAAAAAGAGAATTGACATAGAAAATAAAGCTGATGAGATGGATTTAAGAGTATTAAATAGAACTTAGGTGTTATTATGGATGTAAAATATCAAAAAAGACTCGCCGCCAACATATTAAAATGCGGTAAAGATAGGGTTTGGATAGATGACACTATGTTAGATGAGGTCGTTGAAGCTATCACCCGTGAGGAAGTTAAAAATCTTATTGATAATGATGTTATAAAGAAGAAACCTGTTAAAGGCAATTCTAAAGGCAGGCACAGATATAAAAAGAACCAGAAAAGGAAGGGTCGTAGGGGTGGATATGGTAAAAGAAAAGGAAAGAAAACCGCTAGGAATCCACCTAAACAAGACTGGAAGAAAAGAATAAGATCAATAAGGAGAGAACTAAGATATCTCAGAGATAATGATTACATAGATTCTACAATTTATCGAAAGTTCTACAACAAAGCTAAAGGTGGTACTTTTGAAAATAAATCGGACATGGTATTACATCTTAAAATGGAAGGATATTTAGAAGAGGATTATGAACATTTGGAGGAGAATAACGATGGCTGAAGGACCAACATACAGGATGCCTTTAAAGAGGAGACGCGAAGGTAAAACAGATTATAGACAAAGATTAAGATTATTGAAATCAGGTAAAACAAGAGCTGTAGTTAGGGTTACTAACAATAAAATAATAGTCCAGTTTACAGATTATCATGAAGATGGGGATAAAGTCAAAATAAACATAGACAGTAACCATTTAGAAGAATATGGCTGGGATGGCCATGGATCAAATTTACCTTGTTCATACCTTGTTGGTTATCTAGCTGGTAAAAAAGCTCAAAAAGAAGGTATAGAAGAAGCTGTATTAGACATTGGTTTGAATGTTCCCAAAAAAGGTGGGAAAATATTTTCAGCATTAAACGGTATTGTCGATTCAGGAGTTTATATTCCTCACGATCCTGAAATACTTCCTACAGAACCTCGTAAAAAAGGTGAACATATAAACGAAGAAATCGTAGGTAACTTTAACCAAGTTAAAGAAAAATTGGAGGCTTTATAATGGCGAATTGGAATCCCAAAACTAGATTAGGTAGGATGGTTGAACGAGGGGAGATTACAACGATGGCTGAAGCCCTAGATACTAGACTCCCTATAAGAGAATCTGAGATAGTCGATGCACTCCTACCAAATTTGGACGATGATGTTCTTGATGTCAATATGGTACAAAGAATGTCTGATTCAGGTAGAAGAGTCAGATTTACAGTTGCTTCCGTCGTAGGAAATCGAGATGGATATGTTGGTTTAGGGACTGCAAAAGGAAAGGAAGTAGGTCCAACCATTAGAAAAAGTATCGATAATGCAAAACTAAATATTGTAAGAATAAGAAGAGGAGATGGATCATGGCAATGTGGTTGTGGTCAACCCCATACTATACCTTTTAGAGTGACTGGAAAGTCAGGATCTGTTTGGATAGAACTGTTCCCAGCTCCTAGTGGAATCGGTCTTGCTGTTGGTGATACCGCAAAATCAATCCTTTCTAGAGCAGGTATACAGGATGTTTGGGGTTTCTCTAAAGGTCATACAAAAACAACTGTAAACTATGCTAAGGCTGTGTTCGATGCTATGGAAAAAACAACTGAAATGAGAGTTACTGAATCCCAGTCTAATGAATTAGGTATAATCGAAGGAATACAGGGAAATATCGGTAAAAAGAGTGGTGATGAGTAATGGTTTTTGCTGTTATCCGTATAAGAAGTCCAAGGAACAAGTCCCAGAGGATGGAGAATGCGCTTAAATCTATGAGAATGAACAAAGTTAATCACTGTACCTTAATACCTCAGGATGAAATCCATAAAGGAGGACTTAAAAAAATAAAAGATATCGTGACTTGGGGTGAAATAGATAAGGATACTCTTGTGTCCCTTCTTAAACACAATTCCAATATCAACGGTACTCTCACCGATGAGTATATGTCTAAAAGCACTGAATACGATAGTATCGAAGAGTTTTCGGAAAAATTGTTAAATGGTGAGGCTGAAATCACAGAGGTACCTGATTTAAAAAATATGTTTGCTTTACACCCCCCTAGAGGTGGGTTCAAAAGTGTTAAAAAACCCTATAAGACAGGTGGATCGCTTGGATACAGAGGCAAAAGTATAAATAAAATCCTCGAAAAAATGTTAAATGATGAAGGTAAAAAGTAGAGAGTGATATCATGGGTAAAAAAAAGACTAAAAAGAACAGAGGTTCACGCACTCACGGTCGAGGTATCAAAGGTGGCAGAGGAGCAGGAGAACGTGGTGGTCGAGGTAAAGCTGGCCTTCAAAAACACAAATGGAAATCCATAGTCAAAGAAGATAAAGATTATTTTGGTCCTAAAGGTTTTTCTAGACCACAAAGTTTGGTTGAAAAGAAAGAACCAATAAACATATATCAAGTTGAACAGAAATTAGATGATTTTATTGAAATGGGATACGCTTCGAAGAAAGGATCAGGTTATGAAGTTGATCTTGGCAAAGCAGGATATGATAAGTTGTTGAGCCAAGGAAAAGCGCGATTCCAGTTGAATATTAAAATACCCTCTACCAGTGAAAAAGCGGTTAGGAAAATCGAAGAGGCTGGTGGAGGCGTTATTACAGAGGAAGATTAGGAGCGAATAGAAGATGGCCGAGGATGAAGAAAAGAGCAGGTTATACAAGCTCAAGCCACTAGTGGACAGGATGCCTGCGGTGAAACAACCAGAAGGGCACGTTCATTTTCGGAGGAAGATTATCTGGACTATTTTGATACTTGTTATATATTTCGCTATGACGAATATATTGATATATGGTCTAGATCCAGCACAAACGATGGACTTGTTTGAACAATTTAGAGCGATCTTTGCTGGAGAATCCGGTTCTATTGTCCACCTCGGCATCATGCCTATCGTTAATGCATCTATTATCATGCAGCTCTTTCAAGGAGCGGATATAATAAATCTGGATATGAATGATCCAGATGATAAAGCAGTTTATCAGAATACACAAAAATTCCTTGTAATTGTTATGATCCTAGTATCCGCTATACCTCAGGTTTATGGATTTTTGGTACCAGGACAAAGTTTCATTAATACACTCGATGGTATAGTTGCTGGTCAGGGTTTAATGTTAGCAAGAATGATACTAGTTATACAACTTTCAGTTGGTTGTTACCTTCTTTTCCTTATGGATGAGGTGGTATCAAAATGGGGTATAGGCAGCGGGATAAGTTTATTCATCGTTGCTGGGGTTTCACAAGGTCTGTTCACTGGTATATTTAACTGGGCACCTGACCCAGCTGGACGAACGGAAGCTCCAGTTGGTGCCATTCCAAGGGCAATTTACACTTTCCAACATTCTTCTGCTCAAGAACTAGTAGGCGGCACTTTTGAATCACTGTTACTGCAACCACCTAATGCTTTGATAACTCTACCTACTACGATTCTCATATTTTTGATGGTAGCTTATGTACAGTCTTCAAGGGTAGAGTTACCGTTAGCACATGGTAGAGCAAGAGGAGCTCGAGGACGTTATCCACTTAAACTGATCTACGCATCTGTGATTCCAATTATCCTTGCCCATGCGCTCTTGGCAAATATCAATCTTTTTTCAATGTTATTTTACACCAATCCGACCTTTCAGAATTTTCCATTACTTGGAGGCCAAGCTTGGTTAGGAGTTTATCAACCCGGTACAACCGAGCCGATATCAGGTCTAGTTTGGTATATTTCTGACGTACGAGGTCTCAGCGAGTGGCTTATTCCATTATTATCTAGTGATTATTTAGCTATGATGTCTCCAGAAGGAGTAGGCTGGACTTATAGTCGCTTGCAGATAGTAGCTAGAGTAATAGGTAATTTCTTGTTTTTGACAGTGTTCTGTATATTATTCTCAATATTCTGGGTAAGAACCACTAATATGGATGCCGAATCAGTTGCGGAACAGATCCAGGATAGTGGTATGCAGATACCCGGTTTTAGAAGAGATCCAAGGGTTTTGCAGAAGGTGTTAAAAAGATATATACCTGCTATCACGATTTTCAGTGGGTTCTTTATAGGTACACTAGCCGCTGGTGCGAATCTACTTGGAACAGTCGGGGATGCTGGAGGTGTCAGTCTTTTCCTAGCTATCAGCATTTTGACAGAGTTATACGAACAGATGGGTAAAGAACAGATGATGGAGATGCATCCAGTATTAAGAGATTTCTTCGGCAATCAATAATAAGTTGCCGTTTACAAAGATAGGTGTTTAAATGACCGATAAAGGCGAAAAAGGTACAGCCGAGGAAAATATAGGAGAAGATGAAGAACCTAAACAACTGTTTAGTTTAAGGAGATTCATCTACATATTTTTAGGGATATTGACCTTAATGGTGATGTTCGATGAAAGTATGAGAACATCTATTGGTCTTGCACTTGGGACTGTATTAGAGCCTTTAGTTGGTTTTAATGGTAATTATCCAGTTCTAACTCTTGTGTTAACTGGTACTATGATGATAACTTTTTCTACCCTTGCAAGAGATATATTCATCGATTGGGTGGATATGGCAGAAACACAGCACAAAACATCTGCTTTCCAAAAGGAATTGATGGAGGCTAAAAAAGCCAATAAAACCACGAAAGTCAAGAGGATGGAAAAACTCCAACCTGAAGTTTCTAAACTTCAAATGAAGACTTTCAAACCACAAATCAAGTCTATGGCTGTAACTATGATCGTTATAATATCGATATTTGGATGGTTATGGACTTTCCTTGAAGGATTGCCCAACGATACTTTTTCAGTTCCGTGGGCGTTTAATGCAAGTTTCTTAAAGAATTATGATCTATGTTTAATGCCCTTTCCACAGTGGATAGGGGTTTACATGCTGTTGTCAATCCCTCTTGGACAGGTATTAAGAGTTACTCTTCAGATATTTACCTTTAAAAAGAGATTAAAAAAAGAAGATGATTTGAGTGAGGTCGAATGAAAGATTTTGGTAATATATTAATCACAGTAAGTGGGTTACCGGGAAGTGGCACAAGTACAGCAGCTAAACTTCTTAGTGATAAGACTGGAATGGAGTTGATATCCACTGGTGAAATCTTTCGAGAATTAGCTAAAGAAGAAGGATACAGTTTAGAAGAATTTGGGGATGTTGCTGAGAATAATAAAAACATCGATATAGAACTCGACGAAAGAATAGTTAGGAAAGCAAAGCCAGGTCGTATATTGGAAGGTAGATTAACGGGTCATATGCTCTTTAGATCTGATAAAGATGCTTATAAAGTTTGGATAGAAGCAGACTTTAAGACTCGCATTAAAAGGATAGCAGATAGGGAAGATAAAGATCTAAAGGAGACAAAAAAACTGGTTAAACAAAGGGAGAAGAGCGAAAAAAAAAGATATCGAGATTATTATGATATCGATTTACTTGATACGGATTTATATGATATTGTTATCGATTCAAGTAAAAACACTCCTGAGGAGATCGTATCCAAAATTATCGATGGGGTTCTAAATGGATCATATTAAAGAGAAGGTTAATACCATATCTGAGTGGGGGAAGTATCCAGAGCAGAGAAGTATAGAGGAAGCTTTGAAAAGATCTTTGATAATAATAGATAAACCAGCTGGACCGACAAGTCATCAGGTTTCTTCATGGGTTCAAGATTTATTTGATTGTAAAGCAGGACATAGCGGAACTTTGGATCCTCAAGTAACCGGTGTATTACCCATGGGTTTGAGATACTCTGTAAGAGTTATCGACCTTCTACATAATGTTCCCAAAGAGTATGTAGCTGCATTACATTTCCATGGAAATGTAAGTTTTAGTAGTGTTGAAGAGATCTTAGAAGAATTCAAAGGTGAAATTTATCAGATGCCTCCTTTAAGATCAGGCGTTAAAAGAGAGAGAAGGATCAGGACTATACACGAAATAGAAATTTTAGATCATACCGATAGGAACTATTTGTTCTTAGTTAGATGTGAATCTGGTACCTATATTCGAACTTTATGTAAGGATATTGGAAAGGCTCTAGGAACTGGAGGTCATATGATGGACCTTCGCAGGATAAAATCTGGTGTTTTTACAGAAGAGGAAAGTTTTATTTTACAGGATATTAAAGATGCACTGGAATCCTATAAGGGAGGCGCTAGTATTGATTTAGAACAAATACTCGTTCCTTATGAAAGGGCTTTAGATGTATTTCCCAAAATTAAGATCAAAGACACTGCAGCTGGCTCTATCTTGAATGGTGCAGATCTGGCGGTTCCTGGTATCTTGGAGATGGACGATTTCGAAAGGGGGGATACAGTATCACTGATTTCTACTAAAAATGAAGGTATCGCTATAGGCGAATCTGTTTATAATGCAGAGGAAATAATGAATATGGAAGAAGGTCTTGTAGTTAAAACCGATAGAGTTTTCCATCCTGTCGGAGAATATCCTAAAAAATGGAAATAGATTATATATCACCTTGTTTTCACCTATAAACAGCTGATACACCTGCCGAGATAGCTCAGTCTGGTAAGGCGCGAGATTGGAGATCTCGTGGTGCTTTGCACCTCGGGGGTTCGAATCCCTCTCTCGGCGCTTTTAAGTTTATAAAGATTATCAATATTTAACGTTTAGTATAAATTACTGGCTTTATAATTATCTATGGATGAAAGATATTTATAGTATTATTCATACGGGGGGTTGTTTATGGAGAATATGAAAATATGATAAGGAAAGGCAAAAAGAGATTTAGAAATAAATATAGGGGTGAAAAATCTGATGGTACAAGGTATAAAACAGGTATTTATTTTATTTTTATATCATTGGCGGGAGTGATCTTGGGGTTTGTTTTACCTTGGGCTAAAGTACTCGGTGACGAGTTACTATCGGCCCTTTTAGATTTAGCACTTGGAGATTTATTTGTCGGCAGTGATTTTTTTGTAATGCTATTTGTGATTTTATTTTCTGGTGCGATTTTGATAATACTAAATTTTCTAGAAGATGTAGAATTGATATCGGCACTTAAATCTAGTTGGGCAAAATTGGTGCTAGCCAATATTTTGGTTGTTTTATCTATTTATTTCATATTCATATCACTTTATTATTTAGGGGTCATGATATCCTTCAATAGATTTACAATAATGTCAGAAGATATTGATGGTATATTATTCACACCTGCTCCACTAGCCTTTGCAGCAATTGGTGTATTCATGCTGAATATTAGTATGGGCGCAATAAAAAAAGAATCATCAGCTTTAAAGTTCAAAACATAAATGGAAAATGATGAGAAGGTTAATAACCATCAGGAAAAGGGTGAAATGGATAAGGTTAAAAGACCTGTAAAAAAGCCAATTAAAAAGGGAGTGGATTAAGATATGAAAATCACTAAGAAATTGATCGATTATATGCTCATGTCCATGTTTTATATAGCTTTGATCGGGCTTATTTTGACACCAGTCTTTCCTTGGATTACTGAAGATATAGTAACTGAAGAGGGTAGGATTTGGATTTCTAAGATGGAGATGTCTGAAATTGATGACGAAAATATTTCGAGTATTAATAGTAATATAAACTACACTAGTGGTGCTTTTAGCTTTAGTATATTATTTGCCTTGATAGGGAGAGTAGGAGTTCTCGCTAGAAAAATTAAGAAAAAGCTTTTGGCCAATTATTTGATAATGTCTTCAATCCCATTATTATTATCCTCCGCTGTAACATTGATCTTCAGTATCCGAGTATTGTTTATGATAAATAGTTTAGGAGAAACCTATAGTTTGGGATACAATTACGTTCACATAGCCTTATCCATACCCTTGTTCTTCATCTCTTTATTGTTTGCTTTTATCACAGTACCGAGAGCTAGGAAAGGAATAGTATATGAAAAACGAAAAAGGCTTTCTAAAAGACATAATGTAAAATCTATTGAAGATCAATCTAATAAGGAGATCTTCAAAAGAAATGAGAATCAAAACTTTGAGAATGAGGATGAACCTGTAAAAGTAGCTAGAAACTATGAATGTAGTAGATGTAAGCAGCCTGTGAATAAAGAATCTTTGTTATGTAGAAATTGTGGTAATAATTTGTCTGTAAGATGTACAAAATGCGGTAAAATCTTTCCAGATAACAGAGAGGAATGCCCTGATTGCGGTATGTCTTTATATAACAGATAATCACCTGAATAAAATCCTCCTTATATAACATACTTCCCTTTATAATTGACATGAAAAGTTACTCTGGTCCTTTCTTAAAGAAAGAAGGTTTTGTTCAAGCTCAAATTTATATTCAGGACAGTAAAGTCGTAGAATTTGAAGAGGGTGGAGATAAGGGTGAAGGTGCTATAATTGTGCCAACGTTTGTTAATGCTCATACACATAGTGGCGACTCATTTATCAAAACTGCTCCAGAAGGATCCATAGAAGAAGTTGTAGGACCCGGAGGTTTGAAACATAGGGCACTTGAAAATGCAGATCATGATACTATCATTGAGGGTATGTGTAGATTTTTTAATGAAATGATAATAGATGGTGTGCGAAATGCTATCGAATTCAGAGAAGGAGGATTAGAGGGTGTAAGAATCATAAAAAAGGCGATCAAAGCTCTTGATAAAAGATTCAAATTACAAATTTTTGGACGACCTTCTAATAGGAAATATGATGAAAATGAATTAAAACAGTTATTATCATATTCAGATGGTATCGGTCTAAGCGCTTACAGGGATTGGGATAAGGATCAATTCAATCAAATTGCGGAGGAGGCAAATAGATTGGGAGTGCCTTTTGCTCTACATTGTTCTGAGGACGTTAGAGAACCTTTGGAAGATATTTGTGAATTTGATATCCATCATCTGATCCATATGATAGAAGCCACTCAAGCTGACCTTCAAATATGTGTAGATGAGAACATCCCTATAGTGGTCTGTCCTAGAAGTAATATATATTTTGGTAAAATACCAGATATACCGTGGATGTTAAAAAATAATGTCACTTTATCCTTGGGTACAGATAATGCAATGTTGGCTGGACCAGATATGTTTAAAGAGATGGATCTTGCCTATAGGTTGAGCCGGTTAAATGGAGGTGTTAAAGCAGAAGATATTTTAATGATGGCTACTTGGAATCCAAGGGAAAGTTTATATCCCTCTTCCAATGTTGCAAATTTTGATATTAAAGAGGACACCTATATGGTGCTGGAGAAAAAAGATTGTGAACCTAATTATGGAGTTGTAACAAAAATGTCCCCAAAGGATATTAAAGATATAATTGTGTGGTAAGATGGAAAGCTATAAAAAAATATTGATACCGACCGACGGTTCAGAAGCAAATTCCGTGGCTGTTGAGAAAGGACTATCTTTAGCTAGATTAATTGGTGCAAAAGCAAAAATTCTATTTGTAGTAGATACATCTACCTTCATAGATCTACCACCAGACGATCTAGTCACCAATATTACAAGTCACATGAAAAATAAAGGTGAAGAAGTACTAGATAAAATTGAAGAAAAGTCTGATGAGTTCGGGGTTGATATCGAAAGAAGTGTAAAAGAAGGCCATCCTGTAGGGATAATAATTGAAGAATCTGAAGATTCTGATATAATTGTAATAGGTACTCATGGACGTTCAGGATTTTCAAGGTTGCTATTAGGAAGTACTGCTGAAAAAGTGATTAGGCATGCAGAATGTCCCGTTATGGTAATAAAGATAAAGGAGGATGAATGAAATGGAGAAAGTTAAAGATTTAATGACAAAAGATCCTGTAGTAGCAGAGCTACCAGGTAATAGGAGAGATGTGATGAAGATAATGGTTGAAAATAAATTAACCGGTGTCCCTGTAGTAAAAGATGATATCTTAAAAGGATTTCTAAGCAGGCATGATATTTTTGACCATCCTGATGAGGAACAGCTTGCTATGCTATATAAAAGGGACCATCCAAAGATATCTGCTGAAGATACTCTACAAAAGGCTGCCAACATGTTTGTGAAGGAATCAGTACATTATTTACCCGTTATAGAAAATGGTGATAAATGTGTAGGCATAATCACTACTGCTGATATGCTGCAATATGTTGAAGAGCTTGGTATTGATGCACCAGTAGGCGATACTGCTAGTAGCCCTTGTGTTCCTATGTACGAGGGAACTCCTATCAAAATAGCCCTTCAAACAATGAAGTTAACAGGGATATATGCATTTCCTGTTGTGAATAAAGATACAACTCTTGTTGGCATAATCACAGATAGAGATCTGTTTAATCTTTCTGAGATCAATGGTGAATTGATGATATCAGAACTTGGTTTAGAGCAGGATGAGAATACCTGGTCTTGGCAGGGTTTAAAGAACATAATGAAACTATATTATGAAGAATCCAAGTTCGAATTGCCTGACATTCCGGTTAAAGAAGCTATGATAGAGGAACCTATATCAGTTTTCTACGGTACAGAGATCCACGAAGCTGCCCGAATAATGAGAAGAAACGATTACGGCCAGTTACCGGTGGTAGATGAAACAGATACATTACAAACAATGGTTTATGAACTTGATCTACTAGCAGCTATAATATGAGGTTTTTTCGATGGTTAAGAAAGATGATTTAGAGTCAGCTTGCAAGAGAAGAGGTTTTATTTGGCAGAGTGCTGAGATATACGGTGGTGAATCTGGTTTTTATGATTATGGGCATTTGGGGACCAGATTAAAAGAGAATTGGAAAAAGGCCTGGAAAGATTTCTTTTTGGGCTTAGACGAGAACTATCATCTTTTAGATACTACAAACATACTACCTTATAAAGCCCTTGAAGCCTCTGGTCATGTAGATCATTTTTCTGATGTTTTAATCAAATGTGAAAGATGTGGTTACTCTTTTAGGGGGGATCACATAATAGAAGAAGAGACCGGTGAAAATGCTGAATGGATGGGATTAGAAAAGATAAAAAATAAGATAGAAGACCTAGACATATCCTGTTCTAACTGTGGGGGACATTTTTCAGAACCTGAAGATTTTAACATGATGTTCGAAATCGATATAGGCCCTACAGGCGATACTAAAGGCTTCCTAAGACCAGAGACTGCACAAGGCATCTATTTAAATTTTAATAGAGAATACAGAGCTTTACGAAAGAGGATGCCTATGGGATTGGGTATTATAGGACGAGCATACAGGAATGAAATATCTCCTAGACAGGGTATCTTCCGTCAAAGAGAATTTGAACAGGCCGAGCTTCAAATATTTTTTGTACCCAGTATCCATAATGAGGTTTTTAAGAAAAAGTATGACGATGAAGCTGAGATCGAATTAAGGGTTAAAAGATCTGATTGGGATGAAGCTAAACAAATAGACGTAAGTGAATTAGATGATCTACCCGAATTCTTTGTTTATCATCTTATGAAGGTTTATCAGTTTTATACCGATGTTATGGAAATAGATGTTAAAGATCTTCGATTAAGAGAACTTTCTAAAGATGAGAAAGCGTTTTACAATGAAATTCATTTCGACTTAGAGATATGTTTTGATACTTTAGGTGGATGGAAAGAAATTGATGGTGTACATTATCGAAGTGATTATGACCTAAAGAAACATCAAGAAAGATCCGGCCAAAAGATGTCGATACCTACAGATAATGGTAGAAAAATACCACATGTTATTGAACTAAGCTTTGGTGTTGATAGGAATATCTGGGCTTTGTTGGATAAAGGGTATAATGACGTTGATAGAACTTGGTTAAGACTTCCATCAAAACTTGCACCATATACTGGGGCTGTTTTTCCGCTTGTTAGAAAGGATGGTTTGCCCGAAAAGGCTAGAGAGATCTTTGAAGGTCTGAATGAAGATTTTGAAATGTTCTGGGATAAAAGCGGATCTATCGGTAAAAGATATGCTAGACAGGATGAGATAGGTACTCCCTACTGTATGACAGTAGATTATGATACCATAAAAGAGAACACAATAACCATAAGAGAAATACGTTCAAGTGAACAAGTCCGAGTTAATGTAGATGATTTGAAAAAAGTCCTAGAAAATTTGTTAAAAGGTAAGAAAAACTTCGAGGATTATATGGATTAGGACGAGTTTTCCTCATTTTTAATAGATTCTAGTCTACTGATTACATTCCAAATCAGTGTTCTCCCATGTAAAGGTATGTTCGGATCATCAGCCATCTCTTCCAATTTAAATATAGAAGATGCTATTCTAACGTCAAGATCATCATCAGATTCTAATAACAATTTCTCACACTCTTTTGAATTCTCCCTTATATTTCTAGGAATTGCTGTATCTTCTTCTATTCGGTCCAACATGTCGCAAATTTGCTCTAATTCTTCCTGTGTTTCCATTTTATCCACCTCAAAATTCTTTCGGTAAATTAATCTCTCATAATTAAGGTTTATGGTAGTTATAAATAAACCTTTGGGTGTATAAAAGATAAAAATGCGGAAATATGGAAGCAGATAGGAGCCCAACCTATCTGCTATCCCGCATTCAAAAGGAAATATATTCCCGTTTTCGAAGCCTTTATTCGATTACTTCGGTTATAGGTAATATCGGAGTATACCCTATTTGCTATTCATTTATCGTAATTTATGTCGCAACCAAGTTTGCGATACACTTCTTTCCAACTATAGTGAGCGTCTTCTTCTATCATATGCTTCACATTTAGAAAAATAGAGTCGTTATTTATAAGGATAAACCCGAGGGGGATAAGTGAAAATAGTGAAAGTAACAATAAAAAATGTAAAAATAATTGTTTTTGTTACTGTTTTTTAGATTTATTTATGTATTCTTGCCTCTTCTTTTTCTCTTCTTCTAATTTTTTCTCTAGTTTTTTTAGTTTTTCATTTTGTTTCTTGATCTTCTTTTTTAAACCATCTATCTTCTTATCTTGTTTAGCTGCCTTTTGTTCGAATTTTGCTTCTTTTTCAAGCTTTTTGGCCTGATCTTTTTTTCTAGAAGAAGATTTTTTTAAATCACTATCCTTACCCATTATTATCACCATTAAATACATCTAAGTAAGATATATATAAAAGATTTCCTTAGATTAATAGTTAAATCAATTTTACTCAAAATTTAATTTGTTGATAATTATGTTGAATATTATTCTTTAAAAATAAGAAAACTAAACATAACTTTTATATAATCATATTATAATACCCATGTTGGGTGTGATATGAATGTCAAGTCCAATTAGTGATGCATTATATGATGCTGGAGTAAAGCTTGGAGGCTTTGGTGAACCATTTGCAGAGATGGAAGCACAATTCTGGGAATTCCTACCTGGTCTAATATTCTTACTTGTCTTTGTACTAGTAGGTTATGTGGTATCGAAGATAATTGCCGGTGTTTTCAGGAAATTCTTAGAAAAAGTGGGTTTCGAAAAAGCCATGAAAAAAGTAAAATTAGGAAGACATTTCAGGAAGATGGGATTTAAAAGTGTCTCGCACTTTATCAGTATCTTCATATTTTGGTTTATCTTCCTGATATTCCTACAGCTAGGAGTCGGTGCTGCGGATATAGAAATTATATCTGACATATTATCTCCAATAATACTGTTTATACCTAGAGCATTGATCGCTGCACTATTGATAGTCATAGGTCTCTACGTCGGAACTTTGATATCAGAGATGGTGGTAAGAGCTTTGAACAAGACAGGCTTAAAAAAATCACTCAGATCTGTAGATGAACAATTAAAAGCTACTGGTTATAGTTTGTTCAGCATTCTAGGAATAATCATAAAGGTATGGGTTGTACTTTTCTTTGTACAAGCTGCTTTGGATATCCTAGCGATCAGGGCACTTACTGATTTTGTCAGGCCAATACTTGGATATTTCCCGAGAGTGGTAGTTGCCTTCTTTGTGATCTTAGCAGGACTAGTAATTGCAGACTATGTAGTTAAATGGATACGTAATTGGCTTAGCGATGCAGAAATAGGTCAGACCTTAACTAGAGCCGACGACAAAACAATGGTCAAAGGACTTTCCGTGTTAGGTATTGCATTAACACTGGTAAAGGTCTGGATACTTGTGATATTTATACAAATAGCTCTTGACATCTTAGCTATAGAAGCACTTCATACATTGATCAATCCGATACTACTTTATTTCCCAAGATTGTTAGTGGCAATAGCGATAATAATAGTAGGTTTGATCGTCACCGATTTTGTCCTAAATCTAGTACACAAGTTACTTGAAGAGATGGAATCCGGTAAGTTCATTAAACCTGCAGAGGACATTATCAAGAAGCC
>SL_8KL_010_SEDDRAFT_10001094_pt1 | contig 23473 bp, 16 predicted proteins | sample SodLakKL_010_SED_4_FD_11160 | JGI IMG/M metagenome (IMG submission 11160) | reverse complement strand
GGAAGAATCGAATTAGGTATGGTGCCCCAGGTAGTAGATACAATAGTTTTTGTAGAAGAAGCCCAGATCAGGAAGGTCTACGACATAACTTATACTGTAAAAGTCCCTGAAGGGATGGTTGAAGAGGACCTAGCTAGACCTGTTATAGAAGTAAGGGATTTTGAATCCGGAGTTGTAGAATACGAAGTATACTCTTACGGAGAACAGGTGGTCGTTATGCTTGTAGACGGAAAAGAAAAAAGCAAACCCGTCTACGATATAGCTGAAAAGGAGATAAAAAGGGAAATAAACAGATATGTTAGTGGAAGAGTAGAAGTCGAGGTCTCGGGTTCAAATAGAGTTACCGTTTATATCCCCGATGGTGAGATACCTAGACTGCTTGGGAAAAACGGAAAAAATATCTCAAGAATAGAAGATTATTTGAACTTGAAGATAGACGTGCAACCCTTGAGAGGCAGGGCAGATCGAAAAGAAATAGTAGAAAATAAGACCGGAGGAGAAAATGTAGATGTTGTCATTGATAGGGAAAAAGTAACCATCGAAGCCGGTAGAGAAAGAATCGGTAAAACGGTCGATCTATTCTCAGGAAATGAATACCTCTCAACAGTGACGGTAGGACAGGACGGTTCTATAAAGATAAGAAAAGGAACAAGTGTGGCGAAGCAGGTAATAAAAGATGTAAACAGAGGAAAAAATGTGAAAATTGTAGATTGAGCGCTAGTCAGTACAAAATAATTGATATCTTATCTCCAACAGAACTACCTCTAAAGAAGAGGGATCATATTCCTTTATTTCCTTTTGGACACTTTTTTTAGGCTCTCTATAGAATCGTGAATCACTTCTACGCTGATGAGGGAGTGAGAATTAACGTCGTATATCTGGCCAGGTTATAATTACTCTCCGAGCGAGACGACTTCGTCTCTAGTGGGTGTGATGCCAATTTTGGGTTTTTGGTAGACTTGTACACTCTATTTTCCCATGGCTGTTAGACCCCCGATCCTAGCTGAAGTGGGAAAAAGATTCTCCTTAAGAACCGTTTCGCCTTTTTCAATATCTTCTCCTTTTCGGTCATATCTACTTTGACGATTGCATCAGCCTATTTCAGGCATGTGGGCGCTTGTAGCTATTTGGATAGATTCTTCTTTTCTTATTTATTTTTCATGTGAATTACCAGCATGAATTTTTCAATTCAAAAGAATCGAATTTGTCTGCCTCGAAGGTATTTTCAGCTTTTACACCAAAACCGTCCATCGCAGTCTTATCAAAAGGAGGAACGAACATGTCGCTTTCCGCAGTACATGACCGCGTCCCAAATAGTCAACAGAGCCTTCCATATCTACACCTGTTTTGTAAACTGCCTTAACTTAACATTCAATTTTATTTTTATCTTTTTAAAAATATACATGAATAGTTTCTATAGGGATAGAATGACAATAGGAAATATATTCAAGAGTTTTTTAGCTACCTAGATTCAAGATATCTCTGCAACCTGGAAAATATCTCCTTTTTTGACCTCATCTCACACGATTTGCTTGCATACTATCCTCAGTTAGTTCGAGAGCCCTTTAGCTCTTGTTAGTCTAGGAATTCTTTTCTTCCGACTTATGTCAAACATTCCCACTTAATTCACCTCTTTTTCTCGTCTTTCCCATCCAATCACCTTGATTCTCCACCAGATACAGCCTCTCTTTTCCAAAGTGGGACCTTTTCTTTTATTCTATCTATGGAATATTTACAGGCTTCAAAGGCTTCTTTTCGGTGTGGAGCACTAGCTACTATACCTAACTATATTTTCCCCAACATCTAGTTCGCCGTATCTGTGCACCAAAACCAAATCAGTGATGTTAAAGTTGTTTATAGCTTCTTCTTTTACATTCTCAAGTTCACTCTCTGTCATCCCTTCGTATCTTTGAAATTCCAACTTTTCGATCTTATGTCCGTCATTTTTTGACCTCACAACTCCGTTGAAAACCACAATAGCCCCGTCCCTCTGGGAGCAAACACGTTTTTTCAATTCATTTAGATCAAAATCCTCTTTTGTTACTATTGCCTTTTTTTCTTCCATATCACTCACTCAAATACAGTTCTCTCTCCTCTATACCCTTGATGAACATATAAATCTATTTCTTAGCTAGAGCTATCAATCTATTTGCATTTTCATCATAGCTACCCCTATCAAGATTACCGTAAATTTCAATTTCTTCAAAACCGATATCTCTTAAAAGCTTTTTTAGCTCTTCCTCAGTATAAAGCTTGTACATGAATATGTGTTCTTTGACCTCACCATTATCCTTTATCAATTTCCATTTGCTCTCTAACATGTCAAGATCCTCTCTGATCGTTCTTTCTTCTTGAAAATATCCATCATCTATCCTCCACCGATCCTCATCGGTGTATATCTTATCTAAAACCTCTTTTCCCATGACATCTAGCAAAAATCTACCTTTTGTTTTTAAAGATGAGTAAACGTTCTCGATTACCTTGATATTTTCATATTCATGCTGAGAGTAACCGAAAGATGTGTAAAAATTTATACATGCATCATAAAAGTTATCTCTTCTGAATTCTCTAATATCCGCGTTTACGAACTCTACATCTAATCGCTCTTTTTGAGCAGTCTCTTGCGCCTCTTCTAAATATTTTCCAGTAATATCTACACCGGTCACTTCATATCCCCTCCTAGCTAGCTCCAAAGAATGGCGACCTATCCCGCAGCACTGGTCTAGTATTTTATCGCCTTCCTCCAACTCGAGAAGATCGAGAAACCTATCGACCTGATATGGCGTCTTCTTTATTCTCTCTATGGAAAATAAGACCTGCTTGAACTCTTCCCAAAAGAATTCATCTTCGAACCATCTACCCATATTTAGCTAGAGACCTCCAACGAATATAGTTTGAATTATCTTTCAAGTTTTCGCTCATAGACTTCCACGAACCTGATCATCCAATTGGTTAAATCTATCTTGTCTGTCAATATATCTCTTCGAGCTCGTTCAAAATCTGGCTCAATCTCTTCAGTCAATATCAATTCTGCAAGTTTTTCTGCTTCCTTGATGTCGGCTACTTGAGTGCCAATCTCATAATGAACCTCCTGCTCCTCTAGAGTAGGAGCTTTAGAGTCAGATATGAAGATCCACGGGACGCCTAAGACCCCGGCGTCGGAAGATACCATGGGATTGTCGCCTACCACCAATCTAGCATTAGCTAAGAGATGATCATACTCAATTAAAGAGACGGGGGGAATGTATTCTTCCAAAGGTTCGGGGACATAGCCCCTCTCATCTACAAATACTTTACACTGATCCTCCAATGATCTAACTATATCTATCTTATCTCTCCTTTGAAGTAAATTATGATCTTTACCTTCTATCCAATGTTTCCTCGCAAAGCTTACGAAAACATAATCCTTCGGTTCGATAGAAAAGTTCTCTAGTACCTGAAAATCAGGTTTAAATCTACTTGGATGAAGGTATGCAAGAGAGTGATAACTCGGATGAGAGAGATATTTTTTAGACGGCACATCGAAAGGATAACAATCAGGCGTTATTATCTTATCCGCATAATTGAATAATTTTCTTTCATCTTTTTTTCTAAGCTTATAATCCAGGAAGACACCTGAGGCCGTATTGAATATCGAATTAAAAGGTGATGGTGGGAGACTATTGACCGATAATGTGAGTTTTGGTCTAAAAGCGAGTAATTTTCTAATCAGAGAGACCTTGTTTCGAGTTGAGTAAACAAACCTTGGAAGATGGCCTCTAGGTTCATTACCATAGAAACTACATTTTATTTCAGAGTTTGACAGAATACGCCTATTTATCTCGTCGCCTCTAATCAGACACCATACTTTATGGCCTTCTTCATCCAACTCATGGAATAAATTTTTGAAGAAGTCTATATGATGTGGTTGAAGAATCAACAGGGAAATCTTCACGGTTTACACAACTACTATCTAAATGTTCTTTCGATATAAATCTAATGTGAGTAGGATATTTAGAATTTATATGCATTTGCTAGAAACCCTTTAGACCTTCAATTTAGTCTGCGCTTAATCGTTTAAGAGTCGAAAAAATGTATAAAGTATGAAGATCCTGGCATAAAAATCTCAATCAGAGCAGTATCATACCTTATTTTCAATTTGTAATGTTGAACGGCGAAAGTTATTTATATTTTAGAATAGAAGATACTCTAATGCTTTGGTTGCTTATAATCGCGATAACATTTTCAACCGTCTTCGTTGCGGAAATGGGAGATAAGAGTCAATTGATTACTATATCTCTGGCTTCAAAATATGAAAATAAAACCGTTTTTCTAGGTATTTTTTCGGGGATCGTAGTCATAACAATCTTGGCTGTAGCTTTAGGAAGCATCGTTTTTCAATTCATATCTATTTCATATTTGAAAATTGTAGCCTCTATCATCTTCATCTCTTTCGGTATCTACATCCTATTTTCACAGGAAAAAGCAAAAGTAGAGATTGAAGAAAAAAAAGAAAATGTGCTTGCGAGTTCATTTCTATTTTCTATATTCGCTGAATTAGGTGATAAAACACAACTAGTCGTGATAGCATTAACTGCTCGTTACAGTTCTCCCTTTTTGGTCCTGGTCGGGGCTTTAGCAGGGATGGGTGCAACAATAGGTATAGGCGTTTTATTGGGCTCTAAGATTGGTGAATTTTTAAAAAGTGAAAAGATAGATTTCATAGCCGGTGGTCTCTTTATAATTATAGGGGTTGTTTTTCTCCTCGAGAGCCCCTTGTTTGTTGGATAACTAAAAAATATACCTTGCTGTTTTATCGTTAATATGTCACGATGGAAAAAAAAGGAATCCCGGAAAATCGCTGAATCAACACTTTTCACACTGATGGAAGATGACGTGGTCCTCCTGGACGGGAATGAAAAAACCTACACCTTGCTTGATCTACCCGATTTTGCAGGTGTTCTGCCTGTAACAAAAAAGGGGCTAATACTAATCAAAAACTATAGATATCCAATTGATGAGAAGGTGATCGAACTTCCAGCAGGATTTGTAGATGAGGGGGAGAGACCTAAAGAAACGGCGGAAAGAGAACTAGAAGAGGAAACGGGATATGTTCTAAAGAGTAGCAAAAAATTGTGTGAATATCACCCTATAGCGAGTCTGAGCGATCAAACGGCACATCTTTTCATGGGAGAAGCCGAGGGAGGTGGCAAAATAAATCACGATAAAGGAGAAGATATTGAGGTTAAAACTATCTCTATAGAGAAGACGTATGAGATGTTGAGAAAAAATGAATTAAAACATCCTCATACCACTATTGCATTATATAAAGCCGAAAAATACCTGATCAAAAAGATTCAAAAATAGTAAAAATTTTTTTAGTTTACACATCTTTATCTGGAAATCAACCGAAACTTCTATATGATTAAATCTATTCATATAAGGTAGAAATATCTCGAGAAGCAGGAGGAGTCCGATAATGGAAATACCGGCTGGAAAAAGGATATTGACCTCCCTTGGAGGAGAAGATCCTTTAAAAAAGCTGATCGAGGAGGTGAAAAGACGAAATCTCGATGGATATATGGAAGTCATCCACAAAGAGAGAGAGTCTCAATTTGAAGGTAAAATTATTTTCAAAAATGCCAACCCAGTAGCGGCAAATCTTAAAAAAACTAGCAAGACCTTCAAGGGTAGAGAAGCTTTAAATGAAATAGCCAATCTCTCTTCAAATGAAGAAACCTTCTTAGAACTTTATTCCTATTCTCATTCTACTTCAAATTTTTATATGGACCAGATCATTTCTAAGTTTGAAGATTGTCAAATCACAGACAAGATTGACATCGATCTAATTTTAGAGTTGAGTTCTAGCCGAGTAGGAGTAGCAGATAAGGAGGTAGAATATGAAACAAAAAAGGACCATTTCAAGGAAGAGTCTAGACCAGATGAATCAGATGAGGAAAAAACTATTAAAAAATTTATCGAAGAGGAAAAAATCGATGTCCAGGATGTTGAAGACGGAAAAACAAAAATCCAAGCAAAAACGGAAGAAGAAATAAATGAATTACTAGAAAAACTGTTGAAAAAAGAGAAGGATCTTCAAACTAAAGAAAATAGATTGAGACGTTTTGAAAAAAACCTTGAGGAATGGAAGGAAGAGCTTGAGAAAAAACGACCTGAGATGAAAGGTCTAGAAAAAAAGATAGAAGAGATAGAAAAAGAAAGAAATTTATTAGAGAGGAAAAAAAAGGAGATAGCAGAGAGAGAACAGAATATCGAAGAACGGGAAAGAAGAGCCCAGAAAAGAAAGGAAAATCTAGAGAAAATTAAAAAAAGTGTCGGAAAACAAGAAAAAAAATTGAAATCAGGATTGGTTGAGAAAGAAAAAAAGAGGGATAGCCTTGAAAAGATAAGGGAAGAAATCGAGTCAGAAAAGAATACGCTGCAGGAAGAGCGAAGGAAATTGGAGCAGAGGGAAGCGGAGATTGAAGATATCGAAAAAGAATTGGAAACAGAAAAAGAAAAAGTCGAAGAAAAACGCCAGGATTTAGAAGAAAAAGAAACAGAGTGTTGGGAAAAGGAACAAGAGATAAAAAAGTGGGAGGAAACGTTAGAAGAAAAAGAAGATAATTTAGAAGAATATGAAGAAAATCTAGAAAAAAAAGATACGAAATTGGACATCCGAGAAACCAAATTAGAAGGATGGGAAACACAACTTCAGGAAATAAAGGAAGATATTGAAGATAAAAAAGAAGAATTGAAAAATAGGGAATCTGAAATAACCGAAACGAAAGATGAACTCAAGAGTTGGAAAGAAAATTTATCTGATCTTGAAAAGGAATTAGAAATCCAAAAAAACTCTTTAGAAAAACTGAAGACAGATTTAGATACAAGAGAGGAAGAATTGAATGAACGTTCAAAATCTCTAAATGAGAGAGAAGAAAGATCAGAAGAGAGAAGAGAGAGACAGGATATTAGAGAGACTGAATTAGAGGGATGGGAAGAACAGCTTTCCGAGAAGAATGAGAGACTTATTGAAAAAGCTGATGATCTAGAGCAAAAAGAGAAAAAAATCGAAAATCGGAAAGATGAACTCGACGAATACGAAAGTGAGTTGGAAGCCGAGAGAGAAAATCTTCAAATCAAGGAAAAAGATATAGAAAAAAGAGAAAAATCTATTGAAGAAACGAAAGAAGAATTAGAATATTGGCAGAGTGAACTTGAAGATAAAGAAAAAGAGGTTTCAAGGGAACAACAAAATATGGACATTCGGGAAACAAAACTTGAAGGTTGGGAAACGGACTTGAATAATAGGGAGGTAAATTTTAGTGAAAGATCACAAAGACTGGATGAGAGAGAGGAAACATTAATTGAAACAAAAAAGAATTTCAACGCTTGGGAAGAAAAATTGATAGGATATGAAGACCGGTTGGAAGAAAGATTAGAAAAAATCCAAGAAGTCGAAGAGTACATAGAAGTGAGAGAAACCAAGCTAGACAACTGGCAGGAAGAGTTAGAGGGTATCGAGGAAGGCCTAGATGAGAGATATTCAAAGGTAGAAGATCGAGAAGAAGAACTAGCTGATAGGAAAGAACAAATACAGGAAAAAGAGGAGGAGCTGGGAAAAAGAGAGAAGAACCTCGATGAAATAGAAAAAGAGTTAGATACGAAAAAGGAAACGCTTGAAGAAAGAGAAACCGACGTAAAGGATAAAGAAGAGAAGGTTCAACAGAGAGAAAAACGTGTGGATGCAGTTGAAGAAAAGTTGGACGAAAGAGAAGAGGTGTTAGAAGAACTAGAAAGTAAAATCCAAGAGAGAGAGGAACATATAGAAATATGGAATCGGTCGATTGAGGAAAGAGAAAAGAACGTCGATAAAGAACATTCAAGATTGAAGAATTGGGAAGAAGAAATTGAAGAAAAAGATAATGAACTTAATAATAAGGAGATAAGATTAGAAGAGCGAGAAGGCCGACTCGACGAAAGAGAAAAACATCTATCCAATAAAGGGAAAAAATTAGAAGAAAAAGAGAAAGATCTTGACCAAGTTGAAGACACCATAGAAAGATGGGAAGAAACCCTCACCGATTTAGAAAACCATCTAAGCGAAAGAGAAAATAATCTAGATTCATACCGGGATGTTTTAATCAGTCGGGATAAACAACTATCAAATCAGGAAGACAAGCTTAAAACTAGAAAAAATGAACTAGAAAAGATGGAAGAGGGACTAATCAATAAACAGGAAGAATTTGAAAACTGGGAAAAAAGGTTGCAAGAGCGAGAAAACAGTCTTGACATGAGAGAGGTCAAGAATGAGGGCTGGGAAAGCGAGTTGGGACGAAAAGCGGATAGATTGAAAGAAAGAACAAAGGAGTTAAAAGAGAAGGAAAACGAGCTAACAACTACAAAAGAAAAAATAGAAAAGAGAGAAAATAAATTGAACGAGAGAGAGGAAAATTTGGAAAAAAGAAAACTAGAATTAGATGATCTAGAAACCGATCTTATAGAAAAAGAAAAAGGGTTAGTAGAGCTTGAAAATGAAGTTGATGGAAGAAAATCCCAACTAGAGGAAAAAGAAAGTGAATTGAATGAATTGGAAAGCGAACTAGGGGATAAAAAAGATAGTCTAAATGAAAAAGAAAAAGAACTACAATCTCTAGAAGACGAACTTACCGATAAGAAAAAACAGTTAGAAGAAAAAGAAAGCGAATTGGATAAACTCGGCAGCGATATAGAAAATAGAAAAGACAGTCTAGATGAAAAGGAAAACGAAATACGATCTCTAGAAGAAAAACTGAACGATAAACAAAACCAACTCGAAGAAAAAGAAAGTAAATTGAATGAATTGGAAAGCGAACTAGAGGATAAAAAAGATAATCTAAATGAAAAAGAAACTGAACTACAATCACTCGAAGATGAATTAAAGGAAAGGAAGGAACAACTTGAAGGAAAAGAAAGAGATCTAGTAGATTTAGAAGATGAAATAGCAGATAGAAAAGATAGTCTAAATGAAAAGGAAAAAGAACTACAATCTCTAGAGAATGAATTGAGTGATAAAGAGAAACAATTAGAAGAACTAGAGAGTAATATCGAAAGTAGACAAGACCGCTTGGATGAAAAAGAAAAGGAGCTACGTTCTCTAGAAGATGAACTTGGTGATAAAGAAGAACAACTCCAGAAAAAAGAAAGTGAATTGAATGAATTGGAAAGCGAACTAGAGGATAAAAAAGATAATCTAAATGAAAAAGAAACTGAACTACAATCACTTGAAGATGAATTAAAGGAAAGGAAGGAACAACTTGAAGGAAAAGAAAGAGATCTAGTAGATTTAGAAGATGAAATAGCAGATAGAAAGGATAGTCTAAATGAAAAGGAAAAAGAACTACAATCTCTAGAGAATGAATTGAGTGATAAAGAGGAACAATTAAAAGAACTGGACAACGATATCGAAAGTAAGAAGAAAAGTTTAGATGAAAAAGAAAATGAAGTACAATCGTTGGAAGAAAAACTGAACGATAAAGAAAATCAACTCGAAGAAAAAGAGAAAGAATTGAATGAACTAGAAAATGATATCGAAAACAGAAAAGATAGTCTAGACGAGAAGGAAAATGAAATACAATCCCTAGAAGATGAACTTGGTGATAAAGAGGAACAACTAGAAGAACTTGAAAGTGACATTGAAAGTAAGAAAAACAGTTTAGATGAAAAGGAAAATGAACTGAAATCTTTGGAAGACGAACTATCTAACAAAGAAGAACAACTCCAAGAAAAAGAATCTGTAATAAACGAACTAGAAAGTGAACTAGAAAGTAGAAAAGATGAGGTAAATGAAACAGAAACTGAACTACAATCCGTGAAAGAGGAATTAGACGATAAAGAAGAATTATTGAAGGAGCTCGATAGTGACGTCGATGAAAAAGAAAGTGAACTGCAATCGCTTGAGGAACAAGTACAAGAAAAAGAAAGTGAACTGAAAGAATTGGAAAGCGATATTGAAAATAAAAATGACAGTCTGGATGAAAAGGAAAACGAACTACAATCTCTGGAAGAAAAACTGAATGATAAAGAAAACCAACTCGAAGAAAAAGAGAAAGAATTAGACGAAGTTGAAAGTCAATTAGAAAATAGAAAAGAAGAGTTGAATGAAAAAGAAACTGAACTACAAACTGTGGAAGATGAATTAGATGAAAAAGAAGATTCATTACAGGATTGGGAAAACGAGTTAAAGAAAAGGGAAGATGAATTGGAAAAGAGGGAAGTAAAACTAGAAAAAAAGGCAGAAGAGATAAGGAAAAGAGGGGATTTTGAAAATCTACAGGAAACGCAGGGTGTTCTGAAAGAACTTTTAGAGGAGATAGAAAAAAGTGAATTCAAGAGAAAGAAAAATGAAAAGGATGACGAGGATTGAAAATAAAGAGTTAAATCGTAGATGAAAGTTATAGATACAATCTCTCCTTATTTTTCACGGGAGATAACGAAATCGACAACATCCTTAAGAATCCTTCTATACTCGGAATCAGGGACTATATCCAACTCTGATTTGGCTTCTTCTGCATAAGATCTAGCTAGATTTTTAGAATATCCTATAGCTCCTGAATCCTCCATGAGGTCCATAGCTTCTTTGATCTCTTCCTTAGTATTATTTTCTTCTTCGAGGATTTCTATCAACCTGTCCTTTTTTCTTTCTGCCAATTCAGACAAGGCCTTTATAACCATCAAAGTTCTTTTTCCTTCTTTTATATCACTTCCAACATCTTTTCCAATTTTATCTTCATCTCCAACTAGGTCGAGATAATCATCCTGTATTTGGAATGCGATTCCCATCTTCCTAGCGTATTCTCCCATCTTTTCTATCTCTTTATTCTTGCAGTTAGCTATTATAGCACCTCCTCTAGTTGCTGCACTAAAAAGATAGGCAGTCTTCTTTTCGATCATTCGTATAAAATCCTTTTCCTCGATCTCAAAAGTTTTCTCAAATCGCAAATCTTCTTCTTGACCTTCTGCAATCTTTAAAACTGAAGAAGATAATTCCGCAAGTAAAGCTCTAATCTTTTCCCCCTCAACTTCGGTTTGAGACAACATGTTAAATGAAAGTGCAAAAAGACCATCCCCTACATTGATCGCATTGGGATCTCCTATCTTTCGATGGAGGGTCGCCTTGCCTCTGCGCATTTCGTCCTGATCCATTATATCGTCGTGAACAAGAGTAAAATTATGTACCAACTCCACCGCAATTCCATAAGGCACTGCTTTACTTTCAGACACTCCAAAACCCCCGGTTGAAATCATGGCCAAAAAGGGCCTCAACTTCTTTCCCCCTGATTCAGGATAATATGCCATATACTCCCAAAGAGGATGTTCGTTCTTCTTTACGAATATTTTCTCAATCCTTTCTTCAATGACTTCCTTTCTATCATCCATCTCTTTTTTCAGTCTAATAATACCTCACCCCTAAGTTTTTTAACCGAGCCAGTCTTTAAGATCTTTTGTAAAAATTTTTTTAACATCAAGAAGTTCATCTATATTCTCACAACCCAATAAAAACATCGCCGTTTTAAGTTCTAGGATAACTCTCTCCAAATACTCTTCTACTGTTCTTTCATCATCGTTTATCGCTCTCAATACACCGCCTGCAATCCCCACGATATCAGATCCTAGTGCAAGCGCTTTGGCTACCTGTATGCCGTTTCTTATACCTCCAGTAGCTATCAAAGGTAAAGAGACGGATTCACGACATTCTAAAATAGAAACTGGTGTTGGTATACCCCAATTCCATAGATTTTTTGATACTTTTTTCATTTTTTCTTCTCGGTTCCTATAATGCTCTACTGCAGAAAATGAAGTGCCTCCCTTTCCACCGACATCTATCGCCTTTACACCTGCGTTTTGGAAGGTTAGAGCAGTCTGTGTTGAGACTCCCGCTCCGGTTTCTTTAGCTATTGTTGGTACCTCGGAGGAGAGCTTTTTTAGCGATTTAATCACTCCTCTTGCTTTAAGGTCGCCTTCTGGTTGCACTGCCTCCTGAAGATAGTTAAAATGAACTGCAAGATAATCCCCTTTGACCATTTCCAGTAAATCCTTTGCTCCCGCCAAACTAATTGGTTCAGATCTCTTTTGCCTTATGAGTTGTGGGGCACCTATGTTTCCCAAGACGATAGGTGGAGAATATCTAGAAACTGTTTCGTAGCTTTTTCTAAGTTCGTCATTCTCAAGAGCTGCTCTTTGACTCCCAACTCCAAAACCAAGACCCATTTTTTCTGCAGCTGCGGCCAATCTTTCATTGAAATCCTCTGCCTTATCATATCCTCCAGTCATTCCAGCAATCATTATTGGTGCATCCAAACTCTTATCTAGAAAATTCGCCTTAAGATCGATATCTTCGAAATCTATCTCAGGGGCGGAGTGATGATAGAACTCTATATCATCCCAATAATTCTTTTTTGAATCTACATCCTTCTCCAAGCAAATTTTAACGTGGTCTTCCTTCCTAGATTCTATCACGATTTCACCTCAGTAGAGATGACTTCTTCTTCATCTAAGATTTTACGAAGCCTTCCAGTTTCCTCTCCATTCACTATGTAAGTCTCACAGTTTTTAGACATCCTCAACATCTTTTCTACTTTTTTATTCATACCACCAGTTACATCCACTGCGCTTTTCTTTACCGGTAAATCATCTTCTTCAAGAGGAAGCATACTTTTTTCGAATACCTTCATAACTTCACCCTGTTTATAGATTCCATCTACGTCACTCACGAAAACTGCTTTATCAGCGAGTGAGGACAGACCTAGTACTATATCATCTCCAGAACAGATAGTTACTCCTTTTTCTGTATCGAGAGTGACATCTCCAAAGGCTACAGGTATTACATCTAAGGCCAAATATCTTTTAAAAATATCTTTATTAACTTTATCTAATTTCCCATTTTCAAATGAGGTCACTAAACCACCAGGGATCGAAACGGCCCACATGCTTTGGCCTTGCATCAATTCTAAAAAACGGTTGTTCATCCTCCTCATATCTAATTGTACTTTGGATAATCCCTCAGTCGAGGTTTCTGAATCGTTGTCATTCAGATCATACTTTTTAGCTCCGGGATGACCAAAACTTCCACCCCCATGTATGATTATATATTTATCAATTGAACTTTTATCAATTTCTTTCAGAAGTCTTTTAGCTATACGAGTCCTAAATGTGTAGGATTTCCCTTTATCAGTTAAAACACTTCCGCCTAATTTGATTAAAATCAAAGATTACCCTTCCTTTTTCCTACTACAGATGGCGTATTCATCCCCATCAAAAAACACTTCGCGATCTGGATTATCCTCCTTTATCTTTTTGATCATCTTTTGGATATCATCAATGGTTAAAGATTCATCATTTTTATCTATCTTTTTATGGATTTTTTTATCCATTCAGATTCCTCAATTATTTAGGAGATAGCAAATTAACTACTTATAATTTTTTGGTCTGTAAGGTGTTCGAATCGATTGAACGGCAACTATTTGGGAAAAATATTTATAATGCGATTACTCTCATGTTTTTGTCATAAAAATGTATGACGTTTTGATGTGATATGTATGACGGAAAATTTAATCGATAAGCTGGATGAGTACAAATACAACATCCTTTACTATGTTTATTTCATCAGTTGCCTTTTGGTCGCGATCTGGGTAGCAGATCCTATCAATACTTTAGCTTCTCTTTTGTAAACCCTTTGATTCACGTTTTATCTAATCAATGCTCTTACTGTCTTTGCAATAGATTCGGCGCTTTTGTATTTTGGAGACCATCCTAGATTTTTGATCTTCTCTAACGAAAGTAGCATTGTCTTTACGTCTCCCTTCCATCCACCTTTATCACTCTTAGAGCCACCAGCCCAATCATATTTCACATCATTCAAATCCATTTCGTCACAAACAATATCAGCTATTTGTTTTACATTGATATAGTCCTCGGAACCAAGATTGAAGTACTCTACCCTGTTATCCGTGTTTCTTGTTCCAAACAACATCCCTTCTATACAATCGTTAATGTAAAAGTAAGATTTCGTTGTTCCAGGAGGAGATCCTAGGATCTCAAGGCGATTTGGGTTCTCTTTAAGCTTCTGTACGAAATCATAAGTAACGCCATGAGTGCTTCTTGGACCTACAACATTAGCAAATCTAAAAGATACTGACCTCATGTCAAAGATGTGACAAAATGATGAAATTAGAGCTTCGCAGCTGAGCTTGGATGAACCATAAAGAGAGATCGGTTCCAAAGGCCCTAAATCTTCAGGTGTAGGTATCACTTCCGTTTCACCGTAAACTGTAGACGATGAAGTGAAAACAATATCGTCGATATCTTGCTTTCTCATCTCATCAAGTAAATTGTAAGTAGCTAAGATGTTTTGTTCAAGATGCACAAAAGTATCTTCTGCTCCGACTTTCACGTCTGGATTAGCAGCCAGATGAAAGACCATGTCGCATCTTCTTATCTCTTCCGATAATCTTTCTTTGTTTAGAAGATCTTCAACCACTAGTTCAAAATTGTCTTCATCTTTCAGATGTTCTACGAGTTCTTCTTTTCCAGATGATAAATTGTCATAACCGATTACTTTATTCTCTTTGACTAGAGCATCTACTAAATGACTTCCTATGAATCCCGCCGCACCTGTCACGAGTATCTTTCTGTTTTTCAATTTCATTTTAATACCCCACTTTCATTCCGACTCATCAAAGAATCGGGGGTTGAAAAAGCGGTATAAGAATATAAAAGCTATGATGAACAACATCCCAGCAACTAACAACATGAGTACATTAGTCCCAAATATCCTGATGATAGTTCCTCCAGTATAATAAGAGACAATCCCTATCAAGAAACATCCGATAAAAGACCCTGTGATTATCGAGACCCATGCATAGTATTTATTCATCCCAAGAACTCTCCCAAGAATAGAGGCACCGACGCCACCACTCCCTTGGAAAGGGACTACAACGAAGGTGGCCACTCCGTAAAATGCTAGCCTCTTTATCCACTCGTTTTGTTCCATTTTCTTAGCCCCAAATTCCTGAGATTTATCTATCCATCTTCCCAACAGAGGAATTTTTTTTGCCATGTAAAAATTATATAAGAGAAAGTATGAAGAGACTACGTCTACAAAGGCGACTGAGCTAGAGACTAAAAAGATAGCAACTACAGGCGACAGTTGTATAGAGTGCAATCCTAAGAGGGTAAATATAGTGGTCGGGATTACTGTTTCTTTTCCAAAAGGAGGAAAAAGATACGCAAACATTGCACCGCCTACTATCCAAAATGTGTTAGTATTACCTAATATCAAGTAGAGTAAACCCACATATGAGAATCCTATAACAAAGGGAATGAAAAACAGGAATAGTTTGCCCCAGATATTCTTGTAGAATTCCTGTTCATCTTTTAATATTTCGAGCATTGAGTGTGAATATAATCAAGGGGGATAAAATATCTTTGGAATCTATTTGTGGAGTTATAATCTTGTTTTCACTTTTCTATCACAAACATAGCGTGGCTTTTCTGACGGTGCGAGATATCTGTTTTTTGGACTATTTCGCAGCCCTGTTCTTCCAATTCCTTCTCTACTTCTTCGTATATTTCCTCCGGATCTTTAGATACTTCTACACTCCTCGCCTTCACCGCGATGATGCCTGTAGAAGCTTCTTTTAGAAATCTGAGATTTTTCAAAAATATTTCGCTTTGGTCTTTCTGAGAAATGTCCTGGTAAAGAAAGTCTACCATTCCTACAACACCCTCATATCTTTCTGGATTCCTAGCATCAGCCATTATCGAAAAGATATTTCTTCTATCTTTTGAAAGCGAGAGAAGATTTCTGAAAGGATCTCTTGCGATCTCTACAGCAAAAATCCTACCCTCTGTTACTATATCAGATATATGGCTGGCGGTCGTTCCGTTACCTGCACCTAGATAGAGAATGTCCATATCTGGTTGAATAGGGATCGACCTTTCTTTTTCGAGGAAAGCACATAGTTTACTCCTATTAGGATCCCATTCCCTATATTCAAAACCTTCCTCTTCAATCAGTTCTTCTCCGTAAACATCCTGTCCTGGGATGAGATTTAAGGTATAGTACTTTCCATCTTTTTCATATACGCCCACGTCTATAGGTTTCATGGTCTCAACTCTTCTATAACATCCGGTAAAACATCAATAAATCTTCGCACGCCTTTCTCAGGAACTGTAAAGGAGACTCTTATGAAATCTTCTCCTGAGGTTTTCGAGACATAAGTCCCTGATCTAACGAAAACGTCATGTTCATAGAGAAGTTTTTCTTGAAGGTCCTCAGGACTTATTTCAGTTTCTCCGATATCGATCGCAAACATGTTAGTGTTCGAGGGATAGACGGGTAAAAATACACCATCGATCTTTTCAACGCACTCCTTTATCAAGAGCTGATTTTTCCTTGATCGTTCCACCATTTCCTCCAACCACTCATCCTTAGTCTCCAAGGCTGTTTTTGCACCTACCTGAGCGAGTACGTTAGCAGATAAAACGTTAGTCCGGTATTTGTGAATATGCTCCGATAATTCGTTCGGCATGATGAGGGCTCCTAGTCTCATACCGGCAAATCCACAGTTTTTCGAAAAACTGTACACCAAAAAGGTTCGCTCGGGAACAAATTCAGTAGTAAGAGTATGTTCAAAGGCGAAATCTCGATATGTGATATCGTCTATTATCCACAGATCTTCATCCTCCACGATGTCGCATATAGCCTTCACCTCATCTTCATCATATGTAGAACCAAGGGGGTTGAGTGGATCGATTAGAAGTATCATCTCCGTTTTTTTATCGATCCGTTCTTTTATCTCCTCCACAGTCATTTTGTAAGGTTCTTTGTAAACATCTATCTCTCTCATCTCTGCACCGCAGAGTTCAACCTGATGATGTATAGGCATGAAGCTTGGATCTGAAGCGATGACGTTATCGCCGCTTTCCAAAATAGCTCTAGTCAAACCATAGGTGGCTTCGATCGCTCCGTTCGTGATCAAGGCATCAAAATCCTCAGTGAGACCTAAATCCTTCAACAAAACTTCTTTTAAGCCCAAAATTCCCTCCTTATGTGGATATAGATTGTACTTTTTTTCCTCAACGACTTCGATGATGTCCTCATTTATCTTCGGTATAGTCTCAAGCTGATTGGTGTTTTGGCTCATCCAAACTATTTCTTTCTCTTTTTTATGGGCATATACGAACGGATCTTCTCTCAAACAACCACCGCTCGAATCAAGGTTAGTAAAACTATAAATCTTTCGGATGAAAACATAAATACGATGTTGGACGGGGAAGATGAGAGGGAGTAAACTATTTATTGGGGTTGTTATCTAAATCAACCCCGTTGTGACTTTATACATATGCTCCTTATGTGGAACTTTGTTTCCAATAAGTCGCAAATTACCTCGCAATTTGCTCCTGTGGTGTAGTCCGGCCAATCATCTCGGCCTTTCGAGGCCGATACAAGGCCAGGGAAAGCCGATTACGGGGGTTCGAATCCCCCCGGGAGCACTCTTCTTACTATATAAAGGGGGTTAAATGCCCTAGGATAAAACGTATATAGAAAAAGGGAAAACTCTCTAAATATAATTTTTATCCTTGAAAAAAGGAATTTTTCTTTTAAAACCCAATGATAATTTTAATAAGTATTTAGATAGAGATTCACCCCAAATTAAAATATAGTGTTATTACAATTTTTGATTGGTATAGTGATTATCAATGATAAATCAAGAAGAAAAATTTGATTTAATATCTAAATGTTCAGCTTTGTGTGTAGGAACTCAAGAGGGTTTTAAAGAATATGCAATTGCTAAATGTATTGATGACATAAGAAAAGGAAAATGGGATGATAGAGAGATCAATACAAAATCGATATCCAAATATGTTTCTAATTTATATGATAATAGCTATAGATTCATCCCTAAGAATCTTCAAAATGAGGAAAACGAGGAAAATTTGACAAAAAAGATGGTTCTAAATAGTCTCAAACATGTGAGATTAGCTGAATTTGAACATAGACTAATTGAGTATCCTCTTAAAAGATATAATTTTTGTAATAATTATCTCAAGGAAGATTATGGATTTGATGTAGAAGATATAGTAGATTTTGCAGATACCATTTACGGATGGATTAGGATGGATTTTAGATTAAAATATACTCGTTATACTGAAGATAGAGAAGCCTTTGAAAGAAAAAATTCATCTCCAGATAGCCCTTTGCCTTTACCTAAGGAGCATATTATCGAAAACTGGATCAAAGCAATAACCTTTGATAGAGAGGAGCTTTTGACAATCTCGACAGTAATGAATTGTTTAGATGAGGAGGAACAAGCTTTGATAATAGATTGGATTAATATGGATTTTAATGAAATTAAAAATACGAAAAACATAGAACCTCTTAAAAAAATAGAACATATTTTGGATTCTAGTATTTTAAATGAAGAAAAATTAGATGAATATGGCGATTTAATTTATGATAATCCTTTAAGATACAATCCTATATTGTCATTTAACGATAAAATTTTAGTACCTGTTCCATTTTTACTAGCTGAATTACCAACAGCTTTGTGTTATAATCTTGGTTTAGAATCTTTAGGTAAAGGGGAATTCCGAAATAAAAGTGGTAAAGCTTTCGAAAAAGTAGTAGAAAATGAATTAAAGTATATTTTTGGGAAAAATAATGTTGAAAGGGGAAAACATTATGACAAACATGGAGGGAATCCAGATGTGGACATTTTGGTAAATTGGAGAGATAAAGTTATTTTAGGTGAATGTACCACAGTACATCTTCCTAGAGAATTTCATAAAAATACTGAAATTTTGTTTAGAGTGCTAGATGATTCTTTTAAAAAGTGCTATGAACAAGTCATGCGGGCTAAAAATAAATTAAAAGAAAATCCCGAGGTTTTCGATATTCAAAATGAACCAGAAAAAATATATCCAATAATAATTACAGAAATACCATTGCTAGCGTTTAATCCTAAAATTGTAAACATCGATTATTTAAAGCAATTTATGGAAAAAGATCAGTTAGCATATGGATTAGATATTTTTAGTCTTCAGTCGATTTTAAATAAATGTTATGATGCAAAGGAGTTTATGAATTTTCTTGATTGGAGGTTAGATAGTATGAACATAGAACAACTAGATAATTTTGCCGTGTCTTTAGAATCTGATAGTTTTGTTTATTTTCGAATTTATGGAGATAGGTTTGCTAGAAAAATGAAAAAAATGAAAGCCAAAATGACATATACAAGTGATATAAACCAAATCACTAATGATAGACTAAACAAAAACAGATTGATTTAGAATCGGTTTGGGAAAACTGAAGAGAAAAATATTTTGATCTCTACTAATTTTTTTAGTCGGAATCATTCACACCAAATAATTGCTCTAATATTTCTTCCTTTTTCTTTTCAGGAACATCTGGAAAATCATTAGGACTAAGTTGATTTGTTATCAAATCAAATTGACCTAAATTATTTATCTCCTCAGGGAAATTACTAATCTCCAGCCAGAGTTCTAATAATAGTTGTTTTCCGATATTTATCACATTATATGACCAACTATTCAATCTTAAATCTCTAACATTATAAGCATTCTTTTCAACTAAATGAGAGTATTGGGAGGAAAAACCATGAAAAGCTTCAAACCAAGGTTTTGAGCGTCCATCAATTAAGTCGTTACTAGCTAAAGTTCCCCCTATATCTTTGAGGTTTGCTCCATCTCTGTAATCAATATTGTTTGTTTTTAAAATATATTCCCCACTACTCTGAATTAGTGCCCTAAGATCTCTTAAGGCGTCATCAATTTCTCCCGCCATTATTTCCTTATTAATCCGATTCAGTTTTTTAAAGTATAAATCGTGTTTTTCGGAGGGCAACTTAATGCAATTTAGTGTGATATCAACTAAATCTCCTCCATACAAACGATCCTGACGTTCTACTTTATGTCTTTGGTCTAGTTTGTAAAATAGATTATCTAATTTCATATCTATGTCAACTATTTCAATCTCTAAATCGTTCTTCAAATTATTTAATAACTCCTCGATCTCCTCGTGAACTTGATAGTAATATCTCACGTCTTCATTTGGGCTATCGAGTTTTGGGAAAAAGAACCAAAAAGAATGGTTAAATAAAGAATAAATTTTGGGAATGAAAATAGCATATGAATTGAATTGTATATCATCCTTGATCGACCGAATTCTGTATATCAACAATTCCTCAGTTTTAGGTTTTATTCCATCTAAAATAATTTCAAATGCAGTGAACTTTCCAAATGAATCTCTCCATATATTTAAATTCAAACAAGGTCTTTCCCCAAAATGATATTCAAAGGGCTTCTCGGTTTTCTTCAAATTGTGTTGATGAAGAGATTCATTTATCCAACTTTTGAAGTCTATCCAAAGTTCCTCTTTAAAAAAAGTATCCGACTTATGAAAATTATAGACGCCATATTTATTTCTAACAGAAAAAAAGAAAGATATTTGAATCTTATTTGAAACGTGCTGCTGAATATCCAATTTAACTTTTATTGAATGATTCTCATCCTCTAACGTAGATGTTAAAGTACAATTAGTTGTTTTATCCCCTAATTCAATGTTATCAACATTGTCTTCTGATATTCTAAACTCATTTTTTACGACTTTTACAGTTTCTCTAAATTCTTTCTTAATATTCTTTAAATCCTCAATTTTTCTTTGAACCATATGTTCTTCAACCTTTTATTCTTTTAAATCTTCAAATATATCTAATATATCCACCTTCTCCTCCTCATCCGTATCCAGACTATCCAATACCACCTCAGCCTCTTCTTCTGTCAGATCATACAGATCAAATACGATAGCATCGATGGTATGGTCTGTTTCTTTTATCTCCTCTTCCAACCGCTCGGCTTTCTCCTTCTGCTCTAGATATTTCTCCAAGCCCTTCTCTACATCCTCCAATTGAGGCAGAGTAAGTTTTTCCAACCGATCAAGGATAGACATAGTCTTGGTCGCACTTTCCCGGAAGTTCGCAAATCCCTCTGCCTTATCAACAGCTAGCCTTGTGAACTCACGGATCAAAGCCAATTCTTTCTCGGAACCGGTGAACTTCATCGTCGGGATCAGTTCGCTCTCTGTGTAACCCCATCGGTCTAATTCATCTTCTGTGAAATCCTCTTCGTCTTCAAGCTTGTAGCGAGCTGAGGCTTTTAGGATGAGTTCGTTATCATTTTCTTCGAAATCTACACTACCGATCCGCAATTTTTCTCTATCTGCTGTAGTCTCAGTTAAAATAGTATCTGAGATTCCCTCTACTGGTCTATAAAGATTTTCTAATGTTTTTCCTTCGGAATAGTTTCCCAAAAAATCCACAAAATTAGCAGTGAAATCTTCTTTCGATTTTTTATATTCAATCATTTTTTGAGATAAAACAGAAAGAATAGTAGGAAGAATTGTTTGATTTTCTTCTAAATCAATCGATTGAAAAGATTCACTTTTTAAACACTTCTCGTATTTATCTGCTAATTCTTTTTTAAATCTAGATGATTGATCCTCTTCTCTATACGTATCAATTTTCTTAATTGGGAAATTTCTTATAACTTCTGGTGGAACATGCAACCCATCACTCAGAACCTTATTATAAAAGAAGGATATTAATTTACTATTCATTATTGCTAATATGTATTCCAAATCATATTTTTTTGATTTCTTAATTTCCTCCGACGTATAATCAGATACATCAGAATAATCTACATTGGTCAAAGAATGTTTTGGGACTATACAATTTAGTGTATGATCACAATAAAGTTCTTTTTCATCTAAGGTTGAAATAAGTCCTTTTCCACCGGGTATATCTCTTGCTAGTATTTTTTTATTTTCAAACAACTCCTTAAATTTTGGTCTGTGCATTTTTTCAGGTTCATAGGAGAGATATCTATTGGTTTTTAAGAAATCATATCTTCTAATCTCTCTGCCTTCAATAAATGGCTTGTAAGTTTCGTCTACTTTATATTCGAATATCACATCTTCTTTTTTATGATTTTCACCATAAACACATGCACCCGTTATTACATAAATTAGGTCATCGAGGTTTACAGAAACTTCGTCGACCTTTTCTATGATTTTCTTTATATCTAATGATAAATCAAGTCTGATCATGTGATTCATAATTTCTTTAAATAATGATTGATCCAGTATTCCTTTTCTAGAAAACCCAACATCTGCTCCTTTTATTCTTGCTTCCAATACAGGAAATGTATAATTTTTCTCAGGAGGTTCGTTTGTAAGAATCCAAATAATAGGTTCTACTGATGCATCCTCAAAAACATTCATTTTTCTTAGATCAACAATGTTGTTTATAGTATAATTATCTAAAATTTTCTTTCTGAATTTTTTTCCATAATTTTGTACTAAAATTGAATAAGGAGTGATATATCCTAAAGTTCCATTTCTTTTAAGATGTTTCAACCCTATTTCATAAAAAAGCAAGTATATATCAAATCTACCATAAGTAGTATCATAAAACGGGGATTCTATGAAATATTTCCTTTCATCTTCTTTTTGATTTTCTGGAGAAACATACGGCGGATTCCCGATCACCACGTCAAATCCAGCATGTTCTTTTTTCCCACCTTCCTCATCATAGAACACCTCGGGAAAAGCCAATTTCCAATGAAAAAACTCCCTATCCCCAGCCAACTTCTGCGCCTCGTCAAACCAGTCCTTCCCTTCAATCCCTCTCCATTTGGATTCATCATCTACAGCCGAAGCCATATTGGAAAACGCACCGTCAGGCACATCTATACCGAACTCCCGCGCAGTGTGCACGTTCGCCATCGCTTCCAACCTTTCCTTTATCGGCTCGTGCTCGAACTTGTGATACTTCTCTTCCATCTCTTTGATATCTTCCAATTCTTTGTTCTCGATCTTTATGAAGTCCTGATAGATGCTCATCAAGTCCTCCATCGTTCCCTTCCAAGTCATGCCGAAGTCTTCCAGAGTCGCGCTACCAACATCCTCTTTCTTACCGCCGGAATCCAACTCCTCTATATCTTCGATGTCGGAACCTATCAAGGAATTTCCTGTCTTCAGGTGATGATCCAAGAACGCCAAGGGCTGCTGTGCCGCCAATGTACGAAGCCACAGCGAAACTTTAGCCAACTCTACAGCCATAGAGTTCAGGTCCACGCCGTAGATACACTTCTGCGCGACCTGCCTCCTGGCCCAGTGAATATCATGACTTTCATCCACCGTCTCTGCACCTTCCTCCTCTGCCTGTTTTTCGTGAGCATTAACTATCTCTCTAGCCAGGTGATCGACCGCATTCGTCAAAAAATGACCGCTGCCCATGGCGGGATCTAACACTTTCAACTCAAAAACTTTCTCGGCAAACCTATTGGCAAAATTCCCTCTCCCCTCTCTCAACAGATCCTCTCTTATTTCATCCAATATAGGATCTAAAGTATTCTCAACAATATACTGCACGAT
>SL_8KL_010_SEDDRAFT_10001093_pt1 | contig 23497 bp, 19 predicted proteins | sample SodLakKL_010_SED_4_FD_11160 | JGI IMG/M metagenome (IMG submission 11160) | reverse complement strand
CTTCCCTTGCCAGCCTAATTTTTTCACGGTCTTCAGCCAGGCGTTGTGCTGTCCATCCTTCGGTCCGGCTGGGCGGCATGCTGAAACTGGAAAAATGAAAGTCTTTTTCTTTAACTGCTAGTTCAACTGTGGCAATAATTTCTTCTGATTGGGCAGAAGTATCTATGAGCTCAAGGTTATAGATATCCGGTTCTGTTTCGTAATAAATTGCGGCGACAGCATAAACCATATTGCCCAGCTGGTAAAAGTCTGAAACATTGCCGGCAAAATCAAACTGCACATCAGGTTGGACTGCCATAGCAGGCAGGGGACCTGCTTCAATAATGACATAATCACCGGGAGCGGGATTTTGCGGATAAAAGATCAACTCAGTTTTTGCTGTACCTGGTATTTCATTGGCGGCGAGAAAGTATGGAGAAATCCTTTGCGGCTTAACAGGCTCAGGAAGATCGACCTGTTCGCTATAATCAAACAAAGATATTGTGATTATGGCCAGCAACAAGGCAAGTAGAATAAAAAAAGTTACCCGCACTAAATGATACATCATAAGTTCTGGACGGCTCCCTTTGACAAAGAATCTGACCTTATTATAAATCATTTGATCATAAAAAGCAGGATCCTTTCATTATCTAGCGAAAGATTGTTTGCATAGAAGCTTGCGCTTTAAATAGGAAGTAATATGTTAAGTAATTTCGCTAGGCCGTTTTTGGAGGTGTAAAAATGTTCGAAAGTATTCAGGAAACCTGGGATTTTCTCCGGTACCACGATAATATCTGGGTGCAGCTTGCTGTTGCTGCAGCTATTGTTTTTATTGCCCTGCTGATTCGCGGCTTTCTTACCCGCATTATATTTAATATATTGCTGCGTGTTACCAGTAAAACTAAAACCGGAGTTGACAGTGCTTTAGTATTTGCTTCTGAAGGACCCTTTCGTAAACTGATTGTGATAACCGGCCTCTACATTGCCCTTGCTTATATGGGGTTACCCGAGTCGGTTATGGATTTTATAAACACACTCTTCCGTTCAGCAATAATTATTTTAATAAGCTCTGGTTTTTATAACCTCGTGGGTGGTCCTGCTGTGACAGAGATTGGAGTCAGGCTTGAGGTGGAAAAAACAATCGTCGGTTTCGTTACAAAAGTATTCAGATTCATAATCATAGCACTTACCATAACTATTATCGCCCAGGAGTGGGATTATGATGTCAGCGGCTTTATTGCCGGTCTTGGCCTTGGTGGCCTGGCTTTTGCCCTGGCAGCCCAGGATGCTGCTAAAAATATTTTTGGCGGAATTGTAATTTTACTTGATAAACCTTTTGCTGTGGGAGACTGGATTCTGACTCCCAGCGTAGAAGGAACAGTGGAAGAAATGACTTTTCGCAGCACCAAGGTGCGCACTTTTGCCAACGCCCTGGTCACTGTTCCAAACGCGGTTGTTGCCAATGAAGCCATTACCAACTGGACCAGGATGCAAAAGCGCAGGGTTTCTTTTCATCTTGGGGTCACCTACACTACCCCACGCGATAAAATGCAGACCTGCGTTAAGCGGATCCAGGAACTCCTGGAAAATCACCCCGAAGTTCACCCGGATACTATATTTGTCCGCTTTGACCAGTTTAACGACAGCAGCCTTGATATCTTTATCTACTACTTTACCAATACCACTGTATGGGGCGAATTCATGGCCGTTAAGGAAGAGATTAACTTTAAGATCATGGAGATTTTAGAGGATGAAGGGGTTTCCGTGGCATTCCCAAGCCGCAGCATTTATTTTGCAAACCAGCTGAAGAAAGCTGAAAGAGAAGCAGGGCGTAGTGTGGGAAGCGATGAGGAACAAGAAGAAGACGAACAGGCGGAATAAAAAAGCTAAAAGGGCACGGCTAACCGCACCCCCACACTTATATAAGTTGAATAGGTGTCAGAGATAAATTCAACTTATTTTCTGAGTCCCGAATAATAAATTCCAAATCCTGTTTCAGTGCTTATATTTCCTGGTTTAACTTCTTCCAGTCATTTAGAAAGCTTTCAATACCCTGGTCGGTCAGCGGATGTTTGAACATCTGCTTTAAGACTTTATAGGGCATTGTGGCTATGTGCGCACCGGCCAGTGCCACAGCCGGAACGTGTTCGGTATGGCGGATGCTGGCGGCAATAACTTCACAGTCAAGGTTGTGCAGGTCAATAATGTTGACAATATCATGGACCAGTTCAACGCCCGTATGACCGATGTCATCCAGTCTGCCCAGGAAAGGGCTGATAAAAGCCGCTCCTGCCCGTGCGGCCAGTAAAGCCTGGTTGGCCGAAAAAACAAGGGTTACATTAACCTTTATCCCTTCCGCAGAAAGAGTTTTTACCGCTTTCATCCCTTCCGGTACAATAGGAATCTTAACGACCACATTGCTATGCACTCCGGCCAGTTTGCGCGCTTCCTTCAGCATTCCTTCATATTCCAGCGAGATTACTTCAGCGCTGACCGGACCGTCAACCATTTCACAAATTGTGATCAGGCCCTTAATAAAATCCTGGTTTTCTTTTGCCGCCAGTGAGGGATTAGTAGTTACTCCGCTGATGACGCCCCAATCGACCGCTTCCTTGATCTCATCAATATTGGCAGTATCTAAAAAAAGCTTCATTGTCAAAAACCTCCTGAAAAAATTTTACCGTTAGAATAATAATTCTACTCATACTCTTTCATACCTGCCCGGTTTTAACGCCTTGTTGCCAATAATTCCTGCGCTTGGTAAAATGAAGCGAAAAGAGGTGATCGGCCATAAAAGCACTGGATAAATTTCGCCAACAATACTCCGATAAGTTTGCTGATACAAATAAAATATTTTGCAAGATCAGGGCCGGGGACCGTATTTTTATCTCCACCGGTTGTGGTGAACCGCAATACCTGGTCCAGAAACTGGTCGAGTATGTTGAATCAAACCCGAAAGCATTTTTCGACGCAGAAATTCTGCATGTTTGGACCCTTGGTGTTGCCCCTTACACTGATGAAAAGTTGAAACAGAACTTTCGCCAGAATTCCTTTTTTATCAGCCACCATACCCGCAAGGCGGTTAACGAAGGGATGGCAGATTATACCCCGATTTTCCTTTCAGAAGTAGCGGCTCTTTTCCGGCGACGCCATGTTTCAGTCGATGTGGCCTTGGTCCAGGTTTCTCCTTTCGACGAACACGGTTACTGCAGCCTTGGTATTAGTCTCGATATTACCCGGGCCGCTGTGGAAAATGCCGACCTGGTTATTGCCCAGGTCAACGAAAATATGCCCCGGGTTCACGGTGATACTTTTATCCATATTAGTGAACTGGATTACCTTGTCCCATATGATGAAGTACTTTTAGAATACCACAACCCGGAATTGGATCCGGAAACAATTAATAAAATCGGGCATTATGTAGCCAGGATTGTCGAAGATGGAGACACGATCCAGGTTGGCTACGGGAGTGTGCCAAACGGGATCCTCTCATCTCTCAGTGAAAAACGTCACCTGGGTGTACATACAGAGTTGGTTGGTGATGGACTGATCGACCTGATGAAAAAAGGCGTCATTGATAACAGTATGAAGGTTAAAAACCGGGGTAAACTGGTGGCCTCTTTTTGCATGGGCAGCCGGGATACATATGAATATATTAATGATAACCCTGCAATCTCATTTAAGGAGATTGATTATACCAACAGTCCCCTGGTCATTGCCGAGCAGGATCATATGACAGCTATCAACAGTTCCCTGGAAATAGATTTAAGCGGCCAGGCTTCGTCGGAATCGCTGGGCAGCACTTTTTACAGCGGGATCGGGGGTCAGGCCAACTTTATGCGAGGGGCGGTTCTGGCTCCGTACGGTAAAAACATCCTGGCCATGCAATCGACTACCCGCAATGATGAGAACTCGCGGATAGTGCCGGCGTTGAAAGAAGGAGCCGGTGTAACTTTAACCCGTGGGGACCTGCATTATGTTGTAACCGAATATGGCATTGCCTATTTGCATGGAAAAAACATCAGGGAAAGAGCTATGTCGCTTATCACCATTGCCCACCCCGATTTCCGGCCCTGGTTGATCGAGGAAGCTAAAAAGCGGAACCTTATTTACAGTGACCAGGCTTTCTATTCCGGTGAACAGGGCGAATATCCCGAGCACCTGGAAACTTACCGTACCACCAAGCATAATGTCCGTGTTTTCCTGCGGCCGGTTAAGATCAGCGATGAACCGCTAATCAAAGATTTTTATTATTCCCTTTCCGATAAGAGCATTTACCAGCGTTTTCTTTCGATGCGTCGCTACCTGCCACGTGCCGAGCTGCAGAAGCACTTCGTAGTAATTGACTACACCAGGGAGATGGCAATTGTTTCGGTTCAGGAACATATGGGGCAGGAAATTGTTACCGGACTGGCCCAGTATATCATCGGTGAGAATAACCTCTCCGCTGAAACATCAATCGTCGTCCGGGACGATTACCAGGGCAAGGGCATTGGCTTTGAGCTGCTCTCGTACCTGGTCACCGTAGCCAAAAACCAGGGCTTGCATACATTTACTGCTGACATCCTGCCCGATAACATCGCCGTATTCCGCCTGTTAGATAAACTTGGCCTTGAATACGAGCGCAAATGGCAGGACGGCCTGATCCACATCATCATCCACCTTAAATAAGTTGAAAAGGTGTCAGAGATAAATTCAACTTATTCAAGTCGTTATTAACTGCGAAGATGTTAAAGAATTTGAAATTTAGTTTTCAAAAGAGGAGTTTTGATGGCTCTTAAAGTTGTTAAAGAAGATCTGCAAAGTATTGAAGAATATTACAAGCATCCTGAAAGGTCCGGGCTACGGTGGCCTTTTATATTTAGTACTCCTATATGGTTACAGTCCTGGTGGGAAGTATTTGGCCAGGGTTATGAGCCTTTAATTCGTTCTTTTCACTCAAACGACCGTCTGATTGGCATTGCTCCCCTGATGCTTACTGATGGCGGTAGAGAGGCTCGCCTGATCGGCAGTCCCGATGTCTGTGACTATCTGGATTTTATAACTACCGGGAAAGCAGAGGATGAGAATCTTTTTTTTAAACATCTAGTTGAACATTTACAAGAGAGTGGGGTTAAGCAGCTGCTGTTAAATGCCCAACGGCCTGATTCTGCTGTATTCAGGGGGATATTTTCAACTGATCAAGGCAATGAAAATCGAAATGGATTGAAAGTAAGCTTTACCCGGCAAGATCAGTCCTTTGAATTGAAACTTTCGTCCGATTGGGACAGCTTCCTGGCCGGGTTGAAGAAAAAGCAGCGGCATGAAGTGCGACGAAAGCTGCGCCGACTCGAAAATGAAGGAGGTTCTTATTCTTTTCGAGTCATTGAACAGCCCCGGGAAATAGAAGAATTTTATCCGTATTCATTGAATTATTTAAACAGAATCCTGAAAAAGCTGACTTTCTTAACGAGCAGATGGGTAGGTACTTTAAAACTCTTATTTTAAACACTGCCGATGCCGGTTTGACCCGTTTCGGCCTGTTAGAATTGGAAGGTAAAACAATTGCTGCAGTCCTTTATTTCGATTATGATAATTGTATCTATTTATATAATAGCGGTTATGACTCAGATTATCATAACCTTAGTGCAGGATTACTCTCAAAAATTTTGACTATCAAGCACAGCGTTGAGCAGGGCAAGAAAACATTTGACTTCCTTAAAGGTGAAGAAGTATATAAGAGCCGCCTCGGCGGCACCGCTACTCCGATTTACAAAGTCAACCTTGCAATAAGTTGAAAAGGTGTCAGAGACAAATTCAACTTATTGGTTACATTATATGAAAGGAGCAGTTTATTGAGGGAAAAACGTATAGAATTTGAAGGAGCAATATATCATGTTATGCAGCGGGGTAATAATAAAGAAAAAATATTTCAAAGTGATGCAGATAAAAAATTTTTTACTGCTGAGCTAGCAAATAGCAAGAAAAAGTATGGTTTTAAGTTGTTTGGATTCGTTTTGCTCGATAATCACTATCATCTACTTTTACAAACGGGAACGATACCTTTAAGCAAAATTATGCAGAGGCAAAATAGCCTCTATAGCCGTTATTATAATAGAGTACACGAAAGAATTGATCATTTGTTTGGCTTGCGTTATAAGTCGATAATCGTTGAGAATGAAAAGTATCTCTTTTCAGTATTGCGTTATTTGCATTGGAATCCAGTTAGAGCAGGAATGGCTAATGATGTCAGTGATTATAAATGGAGCAGTGATGTCTTTTACCGCCAGGGTAGAAGAGGTTTGGTCGATACAAATTTCATTTATAATATCATCTCAGATAATCGCTCAATTGCCATAAAAGAGTATGTTCGTTTAGTACAAAAAGATAGTGTGCTAAAAAATGAGCATAAGTATATTATTGGTGAAGACTTTTTTAAGGATTTACTTGGTGAGGCTAGCCAGGAGAAAAAAATACTGGATTCTATAATTTTTGATCTGGGACTGAATGAAGAACAAATTAAATCAATTAAAGGTGGGAGCCGGTCGCGGAAATTAAAGCCGTACAAAGAAGCTTTTATAAAGGAAGCTTTATCACAAGGGTATACAATTAAAGAAATTGGTGAATTTTTAAGCGTTAGCGATAAGGCAGTTTATAAGATAAAACAATCCAGCAGCGGTAGAGAAGAGATGTTAACAATACAATAAGTTGAAAATGTGTCTGACACCTTTTCAACTTATTTGCAGGTAGGTTATTGATGATGCGGATGGCGTTTTTGAGTGTGCATAGTTCGCCCGTGGGGAAGGCCGGGAGTAAGGATACCGGTGGGATGAGTACTTACCTGCGCGGGCTTTCCGGTGCTCTCGGTGAAATAGGGCATGAAATTGATATTTTTACCAGGACGGCCGGTCCGGATGAGGCGGAGGTGAAGACCCTTTCGCCGGGGGTGCGCCTGGTATCAGTTGACGATGGCGCCGGCCCGCTTTCTAAAAATGAGCTATATCCACACCTTCCCGCAATGGTAGATGCCATTGAGAAGTTCTGCAGCATTGAAAATAATTTTTATAATCTAATCTTCAGCCACTACTGGTTATCCGGGTGCGCCGGACGGGAACTAAGTAAAAGCTGGCAGGTTCCTCACCTGGTTATGTTTCATACCCTTGGCCGGGCCAAAAACGAAGCCTGCCGGGAAGAAAGCGAACCGGATCTTCGCCTTGCTGAGGAAGAAAAACTGGCCCGCTCCAGCGACCAGATCATTGTTGCCGCTCGTCTGGAAAAGGAACGGCTCGTCAATTACTATTCACTCAAAAAAGACAATGTTAAAGTAATTACCTGTGGAGTTGATCGTCAGCTCTTTCGCCCCCTGAGCCGTCCTGCCGCCAAAGAGGAAACAGCTCTTAAAGGAAATAAAGTAATTCTTGCCATAGGCAGAATAGAACCGGTTAAAGGTTATGAACTGCTGATCAGTGCAGCTGCACTCCTGCCGGCTGAGGATAAGGTTAAGGTAGTGATTGTGGGCGGAGACGAAAAGAGCGAGATTCAGGTTGCTCACCTGAAAAAGCTTGCCGCAGATCTCGGTATTTCCGATCGAATAATCTTTGCCGGGCTTGTCGAGCACCAAAACCTTCCCCTTTACTATAACGCTGCTGATCTTACAGTTATCCCTTCATTCTACGAAAGTTTTGGCCTGGTTGCCCTCGAATCATTAGCTTGCGGCACCCCGCTTGTCGCCGGATCAACCGGTATATTTCCCGAACTGCTAAAGCCCTATACTAAAGAAACTGCCGAACTTCTTACCAAAAAGAAAAGCTCCGGAATTTTGCTCGAAAACCGCATTCCCTCAGGCTGGGCGGGAGCAATCCGCAGCTGTTATAATCACTGTTCTGCTCCGCTTGAGGCTTCCACCATAGAGAGTACTCTGGCCCCATATAACTGGTCAGATGCTGCTGATTCTTTTATCAACCTAATTCAAGAGCTTCTCGAGCAATAATACCCCGTATACAGTCCTGGTAGTTCAAATTTGAGAGACCTCTTCGATCCTGCCAAATTTCTTGATCCTCCGGTTACTTTAGATCTATAATAATAAATAGCGATATTTTAAAGAAAGGATGATTTGAATTGGACTTTGCTTTTCTCTACAGTGCCATTATTACTAACGGTGCCAAAGTTTTACTCGCCCTCTTAGCACTAATAATCGGACTGAGAGTAATCACTTTTATAGCAAATACTGTGTCAAATCGGCTGGTTAAAGCCGAATTTGATTCCACCCTGCGGCCCTTTCTGGTTAATGCAGTCAGGATTAGCCTGCAGGTCCTGCTCATTATTTCAATAGCTTCCATGCTTGGCATTGCCATGACTTCCTTTATTGCTGTGATCGGGGCAGCCGCTTTTGCGGTAGGCCTGGCCCTGCAGGGCAGCCTGGCTAATTTTGCCGGCGGGGTACTTATCCTGTTACTAAAGCCCTTTCAAGTCGGAGATTATATTGACGCGGCAGGGCAGGCAGGCACGGTAAAAGAAATTCAGCTATTTTATACCCACCTGGATACACCCGACAACAGGCGCGTAATTGTTCCAAACGCAGTGTTGTCAAATTCCAGCGCCACTAACTTTAGTGTTAACCCCACCAGGCGTATCGATTTCACCTTCGGTGTCGGTTATGATGATAATATAAGCCAGGTTAAATTAATTCTCAGGGAAATTGCCGATAAACATCCCCTGATTTTCGACGATCCTGAACCGCAGGTTGTTTTAGCCGAACATGGTGACAACGCGGTAATCTTTTACCTGCGGGCCTGGTGTAAGCGGGAAGACTATTGGAATATCTTTTTTGAAATCCAGGAAAAAGTAAAGATGACGTTTGATCAGTCTGGAATTACCATTCCTTACCCGCAGACCGAAGTCCATCTCAATCAAAAATAATAGGCGGTAATCGTAATGAACAAACATCAGAAAAAAGAGTATGAAAAAATGGATATAGTTGTTATTAGCCCTCACCCGGATGATTCGGAGTTTGGAACATCCGGTTCTGTTGCCCGCTGGGTAAAAGAGGGCAAAAAAGTTGCCTACGTTATCTGTACAGGAGGAGAAAAAGGGACCAGCGATCCGGCAGTTGATCCCAAAGAACTTGCCAGGACAAGAAGAAAGGAGCAAAGGGCTGCGGCAGACCTGTTGGGGGTAAGTGAAGTAATCTTTCTCGGTTATGAAGATCAGACCCTGGAAGATACGCCTGAGTTTCGCAAGGATATCGTTCGCTGGATCCGTGCTTTCCGGCCGGATACGCTGGTTACGGCCGATCCTTACCGCCGTTATGTCTGGCATCGTGACCACCGCATTACCGGTCAGGTTGTGCTTGATGCCGCTTTTCCTTATGCCCGTGATCATCTGTCCTATCCCGAACTGCTTGCTGAGGGATTGGAGCCTCACAAAGTCAAAGAGATCCTGCTCTGGGCCAGCGAAGATCCCGACTATTTTTCCGATATCACGGATACTTTTGAAACTAAACTGGCTGCCCTGCAGTGTCACAAGAGCCAGGTTGGCGGACACCATTTTCCGGCGATTGAGCAGTGGCTGCGCCAACGGGCTGAAGATGCTGCCAGTGACCAGGATTTTGATCTGGCCGAAGCATTTCACCGGGCGGAAATTCCCTGGTAGAAAAGCGCAAAGCCGGTAAAACTCTTAAACATATAATGCTAACAGTACAAAAAACATCTAAAATAAATGCTTGATCCAAAGATAGAAGCCATGGAATAGCGCTTCTATCTTATTTAATATTATTGTAAAAAATTGTTTAATCGCCCTGAAGGTATAACTTTACCAGGTTACATCTCCACACAGGTTGTCATCGTAACCACTTTTCAGAAAAGCTTCGATCAGTGTTCTTTCTCTGCCAATGGTAGTAGAGTCTCCATGTCCCGGCAGGATAACTGTTTCATCTGGCAGGGGCAAAAGCTTCTCCTGGATTGATGCCAGGGTCTGCCTGAAATCATCGGGAGTGGCAGTTTTACCAGGACCACCGGGGAAAATTGCATCTCCGGACAACAAGTAGCTTTCTGCCCTGAAGCAGATACTGCCAGAGGTGTGCCCGGGCAGATATAAAACCTCCAGGGTAACATCACCGCACTCTATAATATCGCCATCCTGAAGCAGGCGATCCGGCTTTACCGGAAGAGTTCCGGCATCATCAGCATGAGCTGCCAGCGGTGCATCAAGCTCATTATGAAGTTCCACCAGGGCCATCAGGTGGTCCATATGGCCGTGTGTGATTAAAATGCCCTGTAGTTTTGTGTCTTTCAGCTTTTTCTTGATTAAATCTGCGTTGCCCGGCGTGTCAACCAGGACGCTTTCCCGGTTATTTTTACTAATAACAACATAAGCATTAGTGCCGAATGGCTCGGTTTCCAAACGGAACAGTTCCATTGCTTCAGTTTCCGCGACAAGCTCAAAATCTCTATCCATTTTCATGACCTCCTTTATATGGTTATAAAATTATTTTACTATGGTTTTAAATTTATTTCACTATTTGCTCCCGATACGTTATAATATTTCCTGTGAAGATACTGTCTTTATCTTAATATTTAACCATATTAATTAACGCAGGAAGAGGGATCTGGTAATGTCTAAAGTAAAAATTGCAATCGTCGGTGTAGGTAACTGCGCCAGCGCCCTGGTTCAGGGCATCCATTACTATCGTGATAACAATGAAGCGGAAGCGGTCGGTTTAATGCACTGGAGTATCGGTGGTTACCGGCCTTTTGATATTGAAGTTGCCGCTGCCTTTGATATAGATAAACGCAAGGTGGGGCAGGATATTAACAGTGCCATATTTTCTCCGCCAAACTGTGCTTATCCCCTCTACCCCGAACTGCAGCCCGGTGGCGTGAAAGTGCAAATGGGAAAAATTCTTGACGGTGTTTCCGAACATATGCTGACCTTTGAAGATGAATATACTTTCGTGCCTGCCGATGTTCCCGAACAGGGTAAAGATGAAATAGTTGCCGCCCTGCAGGATTCAGGGGCGGAAATTTTACTAAACTACCTGCCAACCGGATCCGAGAAAGCCTCCCGTTTCTATGCTGACTGTGCTCTCGAAGCCGGAGTGGCTTTTATTAACAACATCCCGGTCTTTATTGCCAGCGACCCCGAGTGGGCCGCCCGTTTTGCCGAGAAAAATGTGCCGATCATCGGTGATGATATTAAATCGCAAATGGGGGCTACCATCCTGCACCGGGCCCTGGCGGAACTGTTCAGCAAGCGCGGGGTCAAGCTCGACCGTTCGTACCAGTTAAATACAGGGGGCAATACTGATTTTCTGAATATGACCAGTAATGATCGCCTGGCAACGAAGCGTATTTCCAAGACGGAAGCCGTGCAATCAGCCGCCGGAAAACGCCTGGCCGACCGTGATATACATATCGGCCCCAGCGATTATGTTTCCTGGCAGAAAGATAACAAGGTCTGCTTCCTGCGCATGGAAGGGCAGGTTTTCGGTAATGTTCCGATCAACCTGGAGATGCGTTTGAGCGTGGAGGATTCCCCTAACTCCGCAGGAATAGCCATCGATACCATCCGCTGCTGTAAGCTGGCCCTGGACCGGGGCGAAGGCGGCGTATTGGAAGGCCCTTCAGCCTATTTCTCCAAGCACCCGCCCCGCCAGTATTCCGATTACGAGGCTTACCAGCTGACAGAAGACTTTATCAGCGGCAAAAGCCGCTAGAGTTTCCATTTATAGCACCCTTGCCAGGTCAAACCCTTCACGGATCGCCTCGGTCAACTTGCGCGGCGTAACTGCATCGCCAATAACATGCAGCTCCTTTACCTTGCCCTCAAGAGCTTCCTGCAGCGGGTTGTTGGCAGCTGCCCCGATAGCCAGTACGACCGTATCAGCAGGCAGCAGGCTCTCTTCGCCATCCTTTTCAACCAGCACTCCGTCGCTGCTGATTTCTTTGACCATGTATTGATCCATTGCCCTGATTCCCAGGCGGCGAATGCATTTGATTACGACCCAGCGGGTACTGATCCCGATATCTCGCCCGATACCTTTATCCATTTCAACTAAAGTTACATTCCTGTTGCCCCGGTTTAGCATTTCCTTTAAGCGCTCGGGTGTTTCAGCATCGTTTTCCATTAAAAACTTAAGTGTTTCCGCAGAAATGGTGCCCATTTCGGCTGTTTTTACGGCAGTTTCGCAGCCCACTGAGCCGCCGCCCACTATGACCACATTTTCACCGGGAATGACCGAGCCGTCTAAAATTTGCAGGGCTGAGACCACATCGACTCCCTCTTTAACCGGAAAAGGTGGTTTTGCTCCTTTGGCCCCCGTGGCTAAAATTACAATATCGGCTTTTTCCGCTGCGACCTCATCAGCCGAAGCTTCCCGGTTTAAAACAATTTCTATCCCGTTACGGATCAGTTCATGTTCATAATATTCGACCAGGGTCATAAAATCATGTTTGCCGGGAGGCATAGCACAGTAGCGTAAGTGGCCACCCAAGCGCCTGCCTTTTTCCCAGAGGGATACATGATGGCCCCTGGCTGCTGCTATGCGGGCAGCTTCCAGTCCGGCTGGGCCTCCACCGATGACAAGAACTTTTTTTGCTTCTTCGGCAGGCTCAATATCCAGTTGATATTCCCGGCCGGCTGCCGGGTTTGCCGTACAGTGCACATCCTGCATCGTGAAGACCATATCTAAACAGCCCTGGTTGCAGGCAATGCAGCGCCTGATTGAACCAAACTTTCCTTCCCGGGCCTTGTTAGGCAGCTCGGGGTCGGCAATCAGGGGGCGCCCCATGTTGACCATATCGGCGAAGCGGTGCTGAAGAATCTCTTCGGCTACCAGGGGGTCGTTAATGCGGTTGCTGGCCATAACAGGAATATTTACTGCTTCCTTGATGCCGCGGGCCAGGTAGGCGAAACCGCCCCGTGGTAGCTCTCCGGTAATCTGGGGGACCCGCGATTCATGCCAGCCACCGGTTACATTTATGCAGTCAACCCCGGCTTTCTCAAGTTCCGCCGCAAAAAGGGCGGCTTCCCTGTTGGTATTGCCATCCGGCATAAAATCATGGCCGGAAATCCTGACAATTACAGGAAAGTCCGGGCCGACAGCACTGCGGATCCGCTCAATAACTTCCCGTCCAAAGCGGGTCCGGTTTTCCCATGATCCGCCATACTGGTCACTGCGTTCATTGGTGACGGGCGATAAGAATTGACAAATCAGGTAACCGGCACTGGCCAGCACTTCCACAGCATCAAATCCTGCTTCTTTGGTTCTGCGGGCCGCCTGGCCATAACTATCAAGGACAGTTTCAATATCTTCAAGAGTCATCTCACGCGGAGTTTCCCTGGTCAAACGTGAAGCAATAGCCGAAGGAGCTACCGGTTGAATTCCCCCTGTCATCATACTGTGAGTATAGCGTCCGGCCTGGTAGAGCTGGGCTGCCACCGCTGCACCGCTGCTCTTAATTGCCCCTGTCAGATCCTTCAGGCCGTCAATAAACTTGTCATCATGCAGCCCGATCATCATCGGTCCCATTCCAACCTGGTCAATACTGCAACCGCCCACCGTAATTAAACCAACTCCACCCCGGGCCCGGGTTTCATAATACTTAATCAGCCTTTCATTAACAAAGCCATCCGGTGTATAACAGTGATGCACTGCCGGCATGGCAATCCTGTTTTTCAACTCCAGTTTTCCTATTTTGATCGGTTCAAAAAGTTTCACAAAATCCGCTCCTTTTAAGTAAATATTGAAAATAACTGCCGGGAGGGAAGATTCCTGCTCATAGCTATATTTATCTTCCCGAATAATTAATAAATCTGCTAATAAATTTCCGCTATATATATTCAACATAAATAGCCAGTATGCCTTTTCAGACAGAAAAAGAATTCACTTTGCCCCAATAATTCAGTTTTCTATGCTAAAAAATTAATGCACAGTTCCATGGTCTGAGCAGGAAATAACCTAATTGTCTTGAATTTTACAAGGGGAGGCGATAACCATGGAAAATAGCAGCAGTAACCCATTGTTTGAATTAATGGAACCAAAAACAATTGCAACTGTCGGAGCCGGCAATAACCCCATGAAAATGGGCGCCATTCAGGCCTTAAGTATTGTCAAAGACGGTTTTCCCGGGAAATATTACCCCATACATCCGACCGAAAAGGAAGTCTTCGGTTACAAAGCATATCCCTCAGCTTTTGACCTGCCTGAAGCGCCGGACCTGGTTATGTTCGTCCTGCCTGCGCCCCTTGTCGTGCAGATATTGGAAGACTTCGGTAAAATAGGCACCAAAAGGGCCGTTGTAATCACTGCCGGTTTCAGGGAAACGGGGCCGCAGGGGCAAGAGCTTGAGGAACAGCTTAAAGATGTTGCTCGCCGCTATGATATTCGCTTCCTCGGTCCGAATTGCATGGGGATGTTAAACAGCCATTTACCGCTAAATGTAACGGTGGCTCCCCTGACAGGCCCGCCCGGCCTCCTCGGGATGGCCTCGCAAAGCGGCACCTATATTACCCAGACCCTGCCCTACCTGCAGCAAAAAGGTATCCGTTTCAGCAAGGCAATCAGCGTCGGCAATGAAGCTGATATCGATATTATAGACTGCCTTGAGTACCTTGGGGCAGATCAAGATACTAAAGCTATTTCCCTCTACATAGAAGGACTGAAAGATGCCGGCCGCTTTTTAGAAACAGCCCGCCGCATCACCCCGCACAAGCCGGTTTTAGCCCAGTATGTTGGCGGTACAGATGCAGGGGCCAGGGCCGGTTCCAGCCATACCGGGGCCATGGCCGGGCCCGATTACCTTTATGAAGGACTCTTCAGGCAGGCGGGAATTATCCGGGTTGAATCAATAGAAGAACTGTACTACCATGGTTGGGTCCTGGCCGCACAGCCCCGCCTGAAAGGAAAGCGCCTGGCAGTGCTGACCAATTCCGGCGGACCGGGCACGGCCATGGCCAATACCTGTAACGATGGAGGCATGGAAGTGCCGGCCTTCTCAAAAAAGCTCCAGGCCGAGATAAAAAAGCATATTCCGCCCCATGGCTCGGCCGGTAATCCTGTTGATCTTACTTTTCACATGGATTCTGAAGCGATTAGCACCATCATCCCCGAATTAATTTTAAAAAGCGGGGAAGTGGACGGCCTGGTGGTACATGGTTTAATGGGCGGCGGTTTCCTGAAAGCTGTCTACCCGCATCTGACCGGCCTGGTTGGTGATATCGGCGCAGATAACTTCGCCGCCCGTTTTGCCCGCGATATGGAGAAACCGCTGTCGCTGCCGGAAAAGTACGGCCTGCCCATGGTATTTTCTTCATTTTTCGGACGTGAAGATAACTTTACTGCAGCCTACCAGGATCAGAACATTCCATTCTTTGACGGTCCCGAAAAAGCGGCACGCGGAATGCTCGCTCTTCATCGCTACAACCAGGTCAGCAAGCGGCCGGCTTTCAGTTCACCTGATCTGCCAGCCCAAGCCGAACGGGCGGCTAACATTATTTCCGGAGCGCGCGAGAAAGGATTGAAAAATCTCGACGAGTACAGCTCAAAGCTGGTTCTGCAGGCTTACGGGATACCGGTCAGCACTGAAATGCTGGCCGGCTCTACAGATGAAGCGGTGCAGGCTGCTGATAAAATCGGCTACCCTGTTGTCCTTAAAGGCTGTTCACCCAACCTGGTTCATAAAACCGGGCAAGATCTGATTCAGCTTAACCTCAGCAGTTCAGAAGAAGTAGAGCTTGCCTACAAAGCTGTGCTTGCTTCTGCCGGGCAGGATATACCTGTCCTGGTGTCGAAAATGATTAAAGGAGAACGGGAAGTTATGGCCGGCATGATTCGCCAGCAGGGTTTTGGACCCTGTGTTCTTTTTGGGTTTGGCGGTATCTTTGCCGAAGCGGTGAATGATACGGTTTTTCGCCTGGCCCCTCTCAGCATTGTTGACACTGCCGAAATGGTTGATTCGCTCAGATCATCTGCACTACTGGGGGAATACAGGGGCCTTCCCCATGTCGACAGCGAAGCTTTAAACAATATATTGCAGACCGTAGGTAATATCGGATTACTGCATCCTGAAATATCTGAAATCGATCTTAACCCGGTAATCATTTCCGGATCCGAGCCGGTGGTTGTAGATGCCCTGATTGTCTTGCAGCAGGACTAAACAGGAGGAAGTGAAGATAATGGCAACCTATGAAGTGCATGGTTTTACCAGGCTGGTGCCCCTATTTAAAGAAAGAGGCTGGCCTCAGCCGATGTATTATGAAAGTGATCAACCTTTAACAGCCAATCAGCTCCGGGAAAAGCTTGATATTAAGCCCGAAGATGTTGAAGCTGTTTTTATTAACCGTAATATCAGGCCCCTTTCAACGGAGCTGAAAGATGGAGACCGGGTTTCTTTTGTGCCTCCCGGAGTGCCCACGATTCACCGTTTCAACCTGGGTTTTTATGAAGTTAAGGAATAGCATGGGCAAAAAATAACAGGGCAGGTAAATTACCATGTGCGGCCGCTTTGCTCTTGTAGCCGAAAAAAGGATTCTTGAAATGCTCTTCGGGTTGGAGATGCGTTTTGATCTTCAGCCACGTTTCAATATAGCGCCTTCCCAGGATATACTGGCCCTGCGCCGTTCACCCGATGCAGGAAAAGAAAAAGAATTTGTCCACCTCAGGTGGGGCCTGGTGCCGTTCTGGGCCGAGGATAGCTCAATTGGCAGCCGCATGATCAATGCCCGTGCCGAAACAGCTCATGAAAAACCTTCATTTCGTGATGCCTTTAAAAAGAGGAGACTGCTTATCCCCGCCAGCGGATTTTATGAATGGAAGAAGGAGCAGGACGGAAAGCAGCCATACTATGTCTGCCGGGAAGATGGAGAACCTTTTGCTTTTGCCGGCCTCTGGGAACGTTGGGACAAGGGGGACGAACCACTTCAAACCTGTACTATCCTCACAACAGAACCGAACTCCCTGCTTGCCCCTATTCACAGCCGCATGCCCGTAATTATTTCTTCGATGCATTTCGACCAGTGGCTCGATATTAACGCTGATCCAGCCGGCCTTGGAGATCTTCTGCAGCCCTACTCGCCCGGAGAGCTGACTGTATACCCAGTTACCCGTGAAGTCAATAAACCATCAAATAACAACCCTGATTTAATCAAGCCGCTTTAACTATAAGTACACGAAGTACACTGGGACGGAGGTTGCGTACTTACAATTACACAACCCCCGTCTCAGTGTACTTGCCCGCGTACTTTCCCTGGTGTTTGAGGACAACTCCACTAAAGCGCCTTTACTCTGCTCCGCAAACCGCGCAAGGTCCCGTCGGGCGGTGGTAAGAATGGTTGGTCCAGACCCCGCAGTCAAAGCGGTATCCCAGCTTGCCCAGCTCTACAGGACAGACTTGGTACATTTCATGATAGCCCTCATAAGTCTGGCAGCCGTCGCTGGTCCTGTCGCATTCGGTGCAGATAAACTTGGGTGATACAGATTGCATATTATTATCAAGGTACCCGATAAACTCAACCGGCCCCCCGCAAACAAAACATGTTGCACCGTCTAATTCTTTAAAATTAACCCTGTGATGATCTGAATGCTCTGAACGGGTGCTGATAACACTCAGGTAACTACTTAATTCTTCCGGAAAAGATGTCAGTTGAGGCAGTTCCACCGGCAGCAGTTTGCCCAACTCTTCATATGCTTGCTGGGTATTTTCTACTATGGTTGGGGCCAGGTAGGACTCTTCGACCTGGTCATGGAACCCGTTAAAAAGGGGAAAAGCCGTGATCATGATTAAAATTATACCGACCAGTATAAAACCAATTAAAAGTCCGGCTGCACTTCCTCCAACCCTGTCTGCAAACCTGAACAACCTGATTTTCGTAAGAACAGCAACAAGTGAGCCAACAAGATGGACTGCTGCGGTTGTCACAGCGAAAATAACTATAAAACTTAATACATCAGCAATTATCTGGGGCAGGTTTATATGCCTTAAAATCATGCTGCCGGCCGGAGCATAGTAACTAACTGCTGCCAGGAAACCGATGACTAAACCAGCCACGTTAAAGACACTGCGGATTAGACCGGCCCTGATACCCTTGATAACTGCAGCTGCTACTATTATAAATATAATTAGGTCTAGCCAGTTATAGCCTTCCAGCACTTTTTAGCACCACCGTTGATAAGAAACTTTCATTTCAACATTATATCATAACTGCTTACCACCGAACCCGTTCAGGAGATATCCCGATTTCAATCTGGATAGCTTTCGCCATGTTGCTTTATGTTGCCGAATTTGACGGTGACAGGCTGGGAGTTAAAGTTGTCTCTTTTGAACTGTTTCTACGGAACGGTTCTTTCTCTTTATAAAAAATAATTCCCGTAAACATTAATATTTGTTACAATAACACAGGAGTATTATCTATGTAGTTTGCACTAAAAGGGAAGTTGCGACAACTATTTTTATGGTAACTACTTTAAGCTGTTTTTAACTGCCCAATATGTTTTTTTTAGCAGGCGGGCATAATTGAATTTAGCTGAGCAGATACTTCGAAATAAATAATTAAACATAACTAAATTTGGAGGAATGCACCTTGGAAATACGACAGGCCACCCTGGAAGATCAGGAATCAGTAATTCGCCTTTGGAAAATACTGCTCGATATGTATAACAAAGAGTCTCCTTCGGAGGTGCTGCAGCGCAGTTTCCGTTTTATGCTGGAGAACCCGCAGCAGGCCCTAATTTTTGTAATAGAAAAAGACGGTCTTGTAGCCGGAACTGCCAGCCTGCACCTTGGTCACTACTCGACCTGGCACGACAACTGGTATGGCCATATCGAAGACCTGGTTATTGATCCGAAGTATCGCGGGCAGGGCTTGGCCTACAACCTGCTCTGCCATGTTATTGAAGCAGCCAAAGAGCAGGAATTGAGCCGAATCGAGTTAAATGCCCTCAATACAAACCACAATGCCCGCCGGCTTTACGAAAAACTTGGCTTTATAACCCAGTCCGTAGTCTATGAGCTTGACTTTAACTAGCACATAAATAGGAAGCAGAAAGGAGCGCAAATCATGCGTGACTACCGGGAAATACCACTCTGGAAAGATGTAACCGAAAAAGAATGGAATGACTGGCACTGGCAGGTGCGAAATCGCATTGCCACCATTGAGCAGCTTAAACAGGTGATAGAGATCAGCGATGAGGAAGAAAAGGGCCTTGAAAAGTGTCTTCAGACCTTCCGTATGGCCATTACCCCTTACTACGCTTCGTTGATGGACCCGAAAGACAGAAGCTGCCCGATCCGCAAACAGGCGGTGCCTACAGCCCTGGAGCTGCACCATTCCGGGTCGGATATGGCCGACCCCCTGCACGAAGATGTAGACTCTCCGGTTGAAGGCCTGACCCACCGTTATCCCGATCGCGTTTTGCTGCTGGTAACCGACCAGTGTTCCATGTACTGCCGACACTGCACCCGGCGCCGCATGGCCGGCGGGAAAGATGAAGCCCGCTCCCGCGATCAGGTTAACGAAGCGATAGACTATATCCGCCGCACACCAGCTGTCAGGGACGTCCTTATCTCTGGCGGTGACGGACTGCTGATTGGTGATAGTTTGGTCGAAGATATATTAAAACAACTGCGCTCCATCGAGCATGTCGAACTGATCCGCTTTGGCAGCAGGGCTCCGGTAGTTATGCCCCAGCGCATCACCGACGAACTTTGTGACATATTGGCGAAGTACCATCCAATATTCTTAAATACCCATTTCAATCATCCCAAGGAGATTAATGAAGTATCCCGGGCAGCCTGTGAACGCCTTGCCAACGCCGGCATTCCGCTCGGCAACCAGTCCGTGCTCCTGGCCGGGGTTAACGATTGCCCCCAGCTCCTTAAAACGTTAAGCCACGAACTGCTAAAAATCAGGGTAAAGCCTTACTACCTTTACCAGTGTGACCTATCGCAGGGCATTGAACACTTCCGGACCTCCGTGTCTGCGGGAATTGAAGCTATAGAAAACCTGCGCGGCCATACCACCGGCCTGGGCGTACCTACTTTTGTGGTCGATGCCCCCGGCGGTGGCGGAAAAATTCCGGTTATGCCCCAGTACCTGGTCAGCCAGTCTCCCACCCGGGTCGTACTGCGCAACTTCGAAGGCGGGGTTTACGCGTACACCGAGCCAAAGCGCACAGTCGACCCTGACATACCCTGTGCCATCTGCGGTGGCAGCCACAACAACTACGACGTCGGAGTGGCTTCCCTACTAAACGGCTGCGCCATCGGCATGGAACCAACCGAAAAGAAAGAAAAGAGCTAAATAAGTTGAATAGGTGTCAGAGATAAATTCAACTTATTGTCGATCTCTCCAATAAATTTTGATAATAAAGAAGGGCTTGCGGCAGCTTACTAACCGGAAGCCCTTCTTTTGAACTTGATAAATCACTAAACCTAAAGCAAAGGCAATTCTAACCGCTTTTCATTTTCAAGTGCAAGTGAAATAAGTTGAAAATGACTCTGACACCTTTTCAACTTATTAAGTGGAAATTAACTCTGACACCTTTTCACTTATTGGCGAATTGCCAGCCGGCTTCGAAGGCCTGCTTGTTGATGTCAACCAGTTTGGCCTTGATTTCCTGCTCCATCACTTTCAACCATTTTTCTTTTTCAAACTCCATGGTAGTTGCCAAAATGCCCAGCAGGAAGGTGTTAACCATCCGGGCATTTTTGGTGACGGGGTCGATGGAGAGGGCATCGGCGGCAATCAGGCGTCCCACCTTACTTTCAATTTCCTCTAAAATTTCACTGGAGTATTCTGTCTCACCGGTTAAAACCGGCAGCGGGTCAAGTTCCTGGGTGTTGACGATTACTGTTCCCAGTGGAGACAGGAAAGGCAGCCAGCGCAAAGCTTCCAGCTTTTCGAAGGAAAGCAGCACATCCCCGTCGCCCTGGGGGATGAGCGGCGAGTAGACCTTTTCGCCAATTCGAACGTGGGTAATGACGCTGCCGCCCCGCTGGGCCATTCCATGGGTTTCAGCGGTTTTAACATCAAGCCCTTCGCTTATAGCCAGGGAAGCGATAATCCGGCCGGTCAAAATCGTACCCTGTCCGCCAACCCCGGCAATTAAAATATCTTTTTTCTGCTTTGCCATCTACTTTACACCTTCCTTCTCAGCAGCCGGCCTGATTGCGTCAAAGCGGCAGAGCTGTTCACAGAGTCCGCAGGCGGTGCAAATTGTACTGTTAATTTTTGCTGTTTCACCTTTCATGCTCAGTGCCGGACAGCCCAGCTTGATGCAGGCTTCACAGGCAGTGCAAAGATCCTCATCAACCCAGTAAGGCGCATCGAATTCGGTCAGCAGGAAAACACACGGCCGTCTCACAATAACCACAGAGGGCTCCTTGGCTTCCAGTTCACCTTTAATTGTTGAGCGCAGTTCCTTTAAGTCGAATGCATCAATTGCCTGCACCCGTTTCACACCAAGGGAAGCACATAAACCTTCCAGGTTCACTGCAGAAGATGGATCACCTTTCAGAGTTGAACCTGTGCCGGGGTGCTCCTGGTGGCCGGTCATGGCCGTGGTGCTGTTATCCAAGATCATCACTGTAATCGGCGCCTCATTGTATACAGCGTCTAACAGGGGAGTAATCCCGGAATGAAGGAAAGTCGAATCGCCTATAACGGCAACAGTATTTTCTGCTGATTGCGGATTAGCCCGGGCCATGCCCAGGGCCATCCCGATGCTTGCTCCCATGCAGACACAGGAGTCGATCGAGGTTAGGGGCGGTAAAGCCCCCAGGGTGTAACAGCCGATGTCTCCCATGACATTCAGCTTCAATTTTTTCAGGGTATGAAATACGCCGCGGTGTGAGCAACCCGGGCACATCACCGGCGGACGACCGGGTATATTTTCACGCACTTCGATTGGCTCGATCTTTTGATCCAGCACTTTTTCGCGGATTATTTCAGCGCCCAGTTCGCCGAGCAGGCCAAACAACTCCTTGCCCCTGACCGGCACATCCAGATGCATGGCCAGAAGCTGCTCCTCGAAGAAGGGATCCAGTTCCTCAACCACGATGATTTCATCAACCATGGAGGCAAATTTACGGACCAGCTTTTTCGGCAGCGGGTGGCTGAAACCGAGCTTAAGGAAGGTAGCATCGGGCAGCGCTTCCCGGGCATAGTTGTAAGCTACTCCGCTGCAGAGTACTCCCATCTTCTTTGAGCCGGGCTCAATTCTGTTAAGCGGGCTATTTTCAGCCTCTTCCTCCAGGGCCACCAGGCGATCTTCCACAATAGGGTGGCGCAGCCTGGCAAAACCAGGTAGCATAACATACTTGGCCGGGTTTTTCGTAAAACCGGTTACCTCATGTTCCTGCCGCTCCCCAGGGATTAGGGTGCTGCGCGAATGCGATATCCGGGTGGTAGAGCGCAGCATTACCGGGGTGTCAAATTTCTCGCTTAAATTTAAAGCGGCACCTACATAGTCACGTGCTTCCTCGCTGTCGGATGGTTCAAGCAGCGGAATCTTGGCGAAGCGGGCATAATGACGGTTGTCCTGTTCGTTCTGGGAACTGTGCATGCCGGGATCGTCGGCTGATATAAGAACCAGTCCGCCGCCTACCCCCGTGTATGACAGGGTTAAAAGCGGGTCGGCGGCCACGTTTACCCCCACGTGCTTCATCGCTACCAGGACCCGTGCCCCTTCCATCGAAGCTCCGATCCCTTCTTCAAGGGCTGTTTTTTCATTGGCTGACCAGTTGCAATTAACGCCCTCATAGCGGGATAGATTTTCCAAAATTTCCGTGCTTGGTGTGCCCGGGTAGGCACAGCCCACGCTTACCCCGGCTTCATAAGCCCCGAGAGCAATAGCCTCGTTGCCGGTCATAATAACACGTTTAACTTCCAAGGGCTTTTCCTCACTTTCTATGATTTTGTCAGGTATGAACTTGCCTTTATTGTAACTAAAAAATATTTCTATTTATCTTCCACGATGCGCTTAGCCTTTGCCCGTGGTCCGTTCCAGTGATTTTGGTTCCATCAGCTTAACTTTTGGCGCCAGGGACAGGGTTGAACGCAGGCGCTGGCGAATCCGTCCGTCCAAAGCTTCCAGTTCTTTATAGCTGTCGGTGAAACCTTCCTCGGTAAGCTCGATCTGGATTTCCAGGTCCTTGATAAANCCTTTTTCCTTNTTCAGGACCAGGCGGTANTGCGGNGANACTTCCTTGAACCCGGCCAGCACTTCTTCTACCTGTGACGGGAAGATATTTACGCCTTTGATAATAATCATATCATCGCTGCGCCCGGTAATATAGTCCATGCGGCGGGTGGTGCGTCCGCAGGGGCACGGTTCGGGGATCAGGCGGGTAATGTCGCCGGTGCGGTAACGCAGCACCGGGAACCCCTCCTTGAACATGGGGGTTAAGACCAGCTCGCCTTTTTCCCCGTCCGGCAGCAGCTCACCTGTGTCAGGATCAATAACTTCCGGGTAGTAAAGATCTTCTAAAATATGCATGCCGGCAGTTTCCAGGCATTCGCCCGATATACCCGGTCCCACTACCTC
>SL_8KL_010_SEDDRAFT_10001091_pt1 | contig 23548 bp, 20 predicted proteins | sample SodLakKL_010_SED_4_FD_11160 | JGI IMG/M metagenome (IMG submission 11160) | reverse complement strand
CAGCGAGCCGTGATGGACCTCAATCGACCGGTCGAGTGTTTTGAACCGCGAGCCGAGGGCTTCGGCCGTTTGGCGGGTGTTAACAAATATAAGTGTCGAGTCAGTGTCGTCGACGATCTCGCCGATTGCCCAGACGTGGCTGGCGATCTCGTCGGTTGTCGCCAGTTTGCCGGCGAGGCGTTCGTCTGCAGCGGTGATCTCTGGACGAGTGACCGTAAATTCGACACGACTGCCGACGTCGACCTCAACGACCGAAAAGTCACGGTCGCTGTCGGCGTCAGCAACGCCGTCGACGGTCTGCGAGCCGGTCAGAAACGCCCCCACTTCTCGGGGATCACCGACGGTCGCCGACAGGCCGATCCGCTGGAACGCTCCAGAGAGAAGACGGAGGCGTTCGAGCCCGACTGTCAGCTGTGCACCGCGTTTCGAGGCCGCGAGTTCGTGGATCTCGTCGACGATGACGTGGCGGACGTCCGCCAGCCCCGCGCGAAGTTTTGAGCCAGTCAACATCGCCTGAAGGGTTTCGGGCGTCGTTACCAGCACGTCCGGCGGATTGTTGGCCTGTTTTCCCCGTTGGTACTGGGTGGTATCGCCGTGTCGCACGTCAATCGAGATGTCGAGCTGCTCGCCCCACCAATCGAGTCGCTGGCGCATATCCCGGTTCAGCGCGCGGAGTGGGGTGATATATAAAGCACAAAAGCCGTCGGTGGGGCCCTCCCGTTCGCGATGTTGGACAATCGCATCGAACACCGGCAGCATTGCCGTCTCGGTTTTGCCCGTCCCGGTTGGTGCGATAATCAGCGTGTTGCGGCCCGACGCGAGGGTCGGAATCGCCCGCCGCTGGGGGTCAGTCGGCGTCGAAAAGCCACGCTCGGAGAGGGCTGCCCGAACCGTTTCTCCGAGATGTGTAAAGGCGTCCGCACCCGCCTCTGTCTCCGCCGTCGTCATTGTCTGTGTAACTACTGCGAGGCGATTAAGCACACCGCCTCAGACGGATTGATACTGACCGAGCCGCGTCCCATCGAGCAGATACAGCTCCCCGCTGCGAAGCGCGTCGGGTAAAAACGGAGCCAGAAACCCCTCCTCTTCGACGTTTACCCACGTCCCACCCGACCGTTCGTTGAACGCCGGCAGCACGACGAGCCGTGGATCACCCCACGCCAAATCCTTGGGTTCGCAGTTGAGGCCCTCAGCCATCACCATGCGGTCGAGTCGACCTCGGAGCCATGCTTTTTCAGTGCGATATCCTCCGACGCTGTCGGTGAGTTTGACGGTGGGGTGTTCGTGAGCCATACAGACCACATCTGCCGCCAGCAGTTCGGAGTCGGGCCAAGTATGGCCGTGAAACACACCGATCCCGCCCGACCGCTCGCCGCCGAGTAGCCCACCGGACTGTGGTAGGATGTCGACGCCTGCACGGTCGCTCCACAACGTCTCGATTCCACCGTCGTGGTTACCGGGTGCGACCGTGATCGGCACACCTGCTTCTTCGACGACTGCGGTGTAGAGTGCCTGGAGTTCAGTCAGTTCGGCCCCCTCCGTCGACCCGATCCGATGGCCCAAGTCGCCGAGAAAAACGAGTCGGTCGGCGATCGTCTGATCCAAGAGCGTGAGAAGCCGCTGTCGGCGCTCGTCGCTGTTGCTCGGTAGTTCGACGCCGCGCTCGTAGCGGAGTCCGGCCTCGATACCAGCATGGTAGTCGCCGACTACCAGCGCCCGCCCGCCGTCGTAGTCGGCGGTTGCCGCCGGAGTGTTGGCAACTGGTTCGACACGCGCGCCTCCGTCGGCCATCAGATCGCTTTGAGTGTGTCGTCGCTCGGCTCGTAACACCGACCGCCCATCAGCGCGTCGGCGATGGCCTCTTGGATGGCCGTCTCATCGACGCCGTAGGTGTCGACTACTTCGGTGACGAGCACTGCGCGGTCGACGCCGTCGCCGTCGTCCAGCTTGGCCATCACCTCGACGACCGCCGCTTCGAGATCGATGTCTTCGGCTGGGTGGGCGTCGTCGGTGGCTGTGTTGTCGGTGGCTGTGTTGTCGGTGGCTGTGTCGTCTGTTTCAGTAGCCGTTTCGGCGGTCTCCTCGACAGACGGCTCGGTATCCGCTTCGGCGTCAGTGGATTCTGTGTCCTCGAACTCACCCAACTCGTCTTTGAACTCACCGAGCGTTTCCGAGTCATCCGTCTCGGCTGAGGCTGTCTCATCGACCTTGTCTGTATCCGTTTGTGCTGCTTCGGCTTGCTCGGCGAGTTCGTCGACATTCGGTACGTCGATATCTGCCTCGCCCGCGGGGTCGACTTCGTTGCCGCTGGAGAACTCCGAGCCGAACTCGGATTCCAGCTCCTCGCGTTCCTCGTCGTCGAGCTGATACATCCCCGGCTCGTCGACTGAATCGTCCGAACCGGTTTTGTCACTTGGCTCCGAGTCGACCGTCGAGTCAACGTCGGGTGTTGTACCGTTTTCTGCTTGTCCGACTGGCTCGGAATCCGGGTCAGAATCGACTGTCTCAGAATCCGGGTCACGAGGCGATTCAGCCGACGATTCGGTTTCGGATTCGACTGAATCAGCTGCTTCGGCCGTCGATTCTGTCTCAGCCGTCGGCTCTGATTCGGCTGTCGACTCCGTCTCCGATGTGGATTCGGTCGACTCAGCCGACGCAACAGCGTCGGCAGCCGGCTCGGACGCAACTGGCTCCGTAGACGCTGTCGGCTGTTCAGCCGCTGTCTCGGCTGCTGTCGGTTCGGTCGACGGCTTGAGTGCGAGATCGATGTCGACCGCCGGAAGTGGGCCAATCTCGGCGTCTCCCTCCTCGCCGGGGGCAGTCTCCAGCGGGCGAACCTCATCGCGTTCGTCGGCGACGACCGCTAGGACATCAACCGCCAACTGCCGGAGCGCGGCCAGATAGCTGAGTGTCGTTCCGTAGTGCTCGATGGCCCGCGGGATACCCGCAGCCAGCGAGTTGTCGACGCCCGCCTCGCGGAGTGCGTTTTCGAGCTGGTCGCCGCCAAGTCCAGACTCAAGAGCGGCCGCACAGATCGCGATCCGCTCCAAGGTTGCTTCGGCGGCCGAGACGGCCCAGCGGTCACGGGTCGAAGCCTCGACCTCGCTCAGGCTCTCCGGTCGAACGGAGGTGAACACGCGATCCGAGTCTTCGGGCTCGAACGTTCGTGCTTTCCCCGTTATCGCTACAAATGCCGGTGGCGTGGTTCGGTCAAGAAACGCCTGGGCTGGCGGCTGGTACTGGCCGGCGTAGGTGACAAACGCGCCAGTCGGGTCGACGATCCGGCCTCGAATCGTGTCGTCGTTGATCGTCTCGGTTTCGGTGAGCACGCCGACCGCAAACAGCCGATTCACTCGCAGGCCGGTGGGGGAAACGACGTAGTTCGGCGCGCGCTCGTCGTCGCTTTCGGCGTACGACAGCGAGCAGTCGTCGAACTCCGCAGCGAACAGCCGGTAGGCGACCTCGCGGCGACCTGGACCCGAATCTCCCTCGCTGCTCATGGCCGCACCTCCGCTAACACGGCTCGCGCACGGTCGACCGGCTCCTCGGTTGCCGCTTCGAACTCGTCGACGTTCAGATTCGCGCCGTACTCGTCGACCGACAGCGAGCCCCGCACGCGGTAGGCACCGCCTACTAGTTCCTCGCGGATCGCATCGGCGACGACTTCTTTGTCCATCGCCTCACGGGCGGCCGCTTTTGCGTCGGCGATGTCACCGCCGTAGATCTCTTCGGTGAGGTCGGTTCCGATGATCGCGGTGACGCTATCAGTGCCGTCGTCGACAATGGCTTTGATTCGCAGATCGTCTTCGCCTTCGACCGCGCCGTGGGTTCGACACTGGCCGTTTTGGACCACGCGGCCACACTCTGGACAGCGTTCGATGAGTCCAGAGCCATCTCTGACCTCCAAGACGTTGCCGACAACCTCGACATCAAAGAGGCCGCCGTTGTCGACCGCCTCGGCAATCGAAAGGCGGGGCGCGGAGTCCGCAACCGTGACTGTTCCGTCCAGCGGTGTGACTGTCGAGAACTCCGAGAGGTTCACCGACGGCGAGCCGCGGAACTCTCGGATGTATACGTCTTCGATCCGGAGGCTCGCGCCCCCTTTGATATCGGGGTGTGGATCCCAGTCGGTAAACGGCAGCCGAGCGGTTTCGTCGGCGAGCACTCCCGAAAGAATCGTTGTCTCGCCATCTCGGCCGTCGATGGTTCGCGAGTCGACGTCTTGGACGTTGACCTCGACGTTGCGTCCGCGGTCGCCGGGTGCGAGATCGATTAGGTCGCTGTCGCCGCCAACCGGTTGGTCGACTTCGACAGTCTCGTCGGCCATCGAGACCGTGGTCGACTGGCCCAAATTGAGTTCGGGGTGGCCATCCCACTCGCGGACGCCGGCGTTGCCGACGACGAGCGAATCGCCCGCCTCGAAGCCGAAATCCTGCCAGGCCGTATACGAGATCGTCCCAGTTCCGTCGGCGAGTGTTCCTTCTCTGATGGTTTGGTCGTCGCCCTGGTACCGGATCGTCCGCGTGCCCTGAGTGAGCACGCGGGCGGTGACGGTGACCGAGCCGTGTTCAGTGGTAATATCACTGATCGAAAGGGGTTCAGGCGCCGGCGAGCTGCCCGAGGCGCCGCCGTGTTTGCGGCGAACGCTCTGGGCGGCCTCGTCGAGTGGCACATCGAACTCCAACAACGCTTCCAGATCCGCTTTGACCTCCTGTTTGGTGACACCGAGAGCGGAGGCAAGCTCCTCGGCTGTGTGGTCTACATCCATCAGTAACCCGTTCGGTGGCTGGAACTAAAAACTATGTGCGCGGGGAACTGCTAAGTGTATTGACGCCACAAAACAGGTATGAGCAGGTCTGGCCACAGCGACTTTGCCTACACGACGCGTATCGAAGGCGGCAAAACGATTATCGAAATCACCGGCAAACACGATGTCGCGTTCGTGATTAACTCCGAAAGCGGCGAACGAATCTACTTCCCGCCAGAAGATATGTCGACGAAAGCCGACGACCGCGACAGTCCGTACCAAAGCGAGGACAGCCCCTACCAGAGCCACGACAGCCCGTATCAAGCAGACAGTCCTTACCAGTCAGTAGACAGTCCCTACCAGCCGGCCGAAGAACTCGAAGAAAGCACCCGTGGCGTCACCGAAACGCGCAGTGGGTTTCGGATCACACATCCTGAGCCTGCGGCTTCGATTACGGTGTTTCGTGAGTCCGGTGCCGCCTGAGGCTGTGTCTGGATACTGAACTCGGCAGTAGCAATCGCGGTCCAGTACGGCTTTGTATCCTTCTTGTACATTCGGTGAACCGAGATCGACGAAGTCGACCGTACTGTACCATGGCCACGAATACCCTCAGTTGAAGCTAACATGGGCAGACATGTACTGAGATCATATCAATAGATTAGTATTTTATTTGCAGACCAGTAGTCGACCACTACTAACAAGTTGGGAAGTAAACAACCCAAAGCGGTCACAACAGGTGCTCGGTTACGCTACAGCGCTGTTGTACACCGCAAGCAGGTCAGCAGCGACCTCGTCCCATGTTCGTGGCTCGTACTCCGGTGGGCCCTCGCGGGCCAATGCCTCGTCGATACCGTGGGCAATCGAATCCGAATTCGTTGTTACTTCGACGAGACAGCCTTCGGGCAGTGTCTCTCGAACACCACTTTCGGTAGCGACGACCTGCGCGCCGGCGGCGAGTGCCTCAGTGATCGTCAGCCCGAACGGCTCGGCGCGTGACGGCGAGATGAACACGTCAGCCGCTGCATAGTAGTCGCCGAGTTTTTCTTCGGGAATGTAGCCCGCGAACTCGACGCGGTCGGTGATCCCCAGCAGTTCGGCGAACATTTTGAGGTGTTCAGTCTGGTGACCTGAACCGCCAAGAACGAGTGTCGCATCGGTGTTCTGTACTTTCTGCATCGCATACAGCAGGTGGCTGATCCCTTTCTGGTCGGTGTGTCGACCGACGAAAAACAGCATCGGCCCCTCGATGCCGAGGTCGGATTTCACGTCATGGCCAGTCGTCTCCAGTGAGGAAAAGCCGTTGTGGACGACGTGTGAGTCGACGCCGTACAGTTCACGGACGTTCCGACGGGTAATGTCGCTGACCGAAATGAGGACGTCGGACTGTTTGGCGACCCGTCGTTCGGTTTCGACCTCGCGTTCGGGTGGGTTGATGTTGCGGTCGCTCGACAACGAGTGGAACGCCGAAACCCATTTGGCGTCGGTTTCGCGCTTGGCCCGTAGACCGGGTCCATAGCCGAACCAGTCGTTAGTATGGGCGATGTCGACGTCTTCGGCGAGTTCGACAAATCGGTCGCTCATTCGGCCGACACGAGTGATGATGTCGCCCTCGCCAGTTGGGACGCTGTGGATGCCCTCGCGGTCATCAGGAGCGTACTCACCCGGCAACAACAGCTCTAAGTCGGCGTCGTCGCGGGGCTCAAACGCTTCGAAAACCTCACCAACCCATGTGTCGAGACCGCCGGTAACGTTCGGTGGAAACCCCCAGCCAAGCATGAGTATACGCGCAGTCATACAGTCGGATTCGCTCAGGGGCCACTTATCAGTTGGCCTATTTCGCATGGAGAATCATTGCCATCCACTGGTGGATCGAAACGCCGATACAACCGCCGCCGAATCCATGTGTATGGATGTCGTTGTCAACGCCGCGATGAGCGCCGACGGCAAGCTTTCGACGTGCCGCCGCGAGCAGATCAAAATCAGTGGCAGTGACGACTTCGCTCGCGTCGACCGAATCCGAACCCGAGTCGACGGGGTTCTTGTCGGGATTGGCACCGTCCTAGCCGACGACCCACATCTCGTATTGGATGATCTGGACGGTCGCCGGCAGCGACAGGAGGCGGGCCGACCGACCACTCCGGCACGCGTCGTGGTCGACTCCCGTGGTCGGACTCCACCTGACGGACGAATCTGTGATGAGCAAGCCGAAACCTACGTCATCGTCTCGGACGCCGCGCCCGACGAAACCCGAACAGCCCTCCGCAACGGAGGCGCGACCGTACTGGTCGCAGGCGACGACCGCGTCGATCTCGGACTGGCAGTCGAACAACTCGAAGCGGCAGGACTCGATTCGCTGTTGATCGAAGGCGGCGGCGAAATCATCTTTTCGGCATTCGAGGCGGGGGTGGTCGACAGGCTGTCAGTGTTCGTTGGCTCGTTGATTATCGGCGGCCGCGATGCGCCGACACTTGCCGACGGCGAGGGATTCGTCAAGGCGTTTCCACAGCTGTCGCTGGAGACTGTTGATCGCGTCGACGACGGCGTACTGTTGCAGTACACCGTCGAGTAGGAACTGCCTACTCGGCGTACAGTCGACGAGTGGACGCCGTTCTGTGACATTCTACTCGGTCAGACCAAGCTGGCGATTTGTCGAGCGATCCCTGCAACTGTTATACCACTTGAGCCTGTAGCTACATGTATGAGTACCGCAACCGCCTCCGAGCCGATTCACGTCGAAGACGAGAGCCATTTCGAGGAACTCATTGACTCAAACACACTGGTGTTAGTCGACTACTACGCCGACTGGTGTGGTCCCTGCAAAATGCTCGAACCGACAATCGAAGAGATCGCCGACGAAACCGATGCAGCAGTGCTGAAAGTCGATATTGACGAACTCCAAGCGTTTGCCAGCTCGAAAGGCATTCGCAGCGTGCCAACGCTTGAGTTCTACCACAACGGCGAGTCGGTCGACCGAGTGATCGGCGTTCAAGACAAAGACGACCTGCTGAAAGGCCTCGACGAGATCAGTGGTTGATCCGGTTTTCGACCACGGAGCCCGTTGGCAACTTTTTTAGACGCATTCAACACACCTGTTTGAATGCGACTCGGTGACCAGTGATCGCCTCGTGGTCGGCGGCCTGCTGATGAACAACGGCGGCTGACGCAACAAGCTGTTCGCATTCGCAGTCTCGACAGACGAGATGGTAGGCTGAAGCGACAGTCATTGTACAACTGCTCGGAGACAGTCGGATAGTTAGTCACTACCAAATCGAGCAGTAGGGAGATCCTACCTCGATTCTCGTCGACTGTCCCAGAACGCTGTAAGCTGACTGCGCAGAAACTCGGGGGTGAGCCGCTGGAACTCCTCGCGCTCTTGGGCCGACAAAAACGGCGCGACGGATCGGGGTCGACCGGGGATGTATCGGTCGCCGACTAGGATACGGGTGCCACACTCGTCGGGACCGCGCAGCACTCGGCCGATAGCCTGTCTGACCTGCCGGACGGCCGGCACCGTTAGCGCGTACGTGAACTCGTGTTCGTCGCCAAACCGGTCGCCATAGGCGTAGCGGACCGCCTGAACGCGGGGTGAGCCGATGTTGACCAGCGGGATGCCGAACACCGCGGCGGTGTGAAGTTTCTCGCCGTCGTAGTCGATGCCTTCGGTGAGCGTCCCGCGGGTGCTGGTGACCAACACGGCGTGGTTGTCACCGAAAAATTGCTCTTTGAGTTGTTGTGTCTGTTCGTGGCTTGAGGACTGATCAAGGACGACCGGTTTGTCGACCGACTCGCGGAGTCGACCAGCGGCCCACTCGGCTTCGGCGTAGTTGGGATACGCAAGCAAGATGTTGCCGTGGCTGCGGGCGATCTCGCGGGCGACATAGGCGTAGCGTTCTCTGGTTTCGTTGTGGTTTTCGGCGGCTGGCTCGCCGCGGTTTCGGGCGGTAAACGCCATTACGTCGACCAGCCAGCTGGCCCGATTCGAGTCGGGAAACTGCAGGTCGTAGCTCCGGCGTTCGACGTGTCGGGTGGGCGAATCGTCGCCTGTGTCGGTCGACAGCGACTGAAGGCCGCTGACAGCCTCGAACACGTCAATCGGTTCGAGCGTTGCGCTCATCAGAATGCCGCCGCCGAACTCGTCGAATGCCTCGCCGAGTTGGGCGGAGGGAATACAGTTGTACATCACCAGCGAGGCGGTGTAGGCGTTCTGCCACGGCGAGTCGGGGTTTCGGTACTCCCTGTCGGTTGGTTTGAGCGTGATTTCGCGGAAGAATGCGGTGTGGTCGCGCTGCCACCATTGGCTGAATCGGACACCCGTGGCCGTACAGACGCAGTCGCGTTCGACGCCGACCTGCGAGAGGGTGTCTTCGACTGCACCGCCGACTGTTCCGAGCGTTCGGAAAAAGCCGCCGTCGTAGCCGACCGATTCGGCCCACTCTGTGAAGGCGTCGCGCTCGTTGGATCGCGGCTCTTGGAGTTCGAGTTCAACCGTTTCTGCGGGGAGTGCGTCGTCTAAAAAGCCAGTTGGATATCGCTCGAATCGCTTGGCGAGTTCGCGGTCGACGTACTCGTCGAGCCACTCGATTGTCTCGCCGTAGAACTGATGGGCGCGCTCGACGGCCTCGAACGGTACGTCGTGGTCGGCGAGTTTCGACTCAACGAGTTCCTTGTTGTCGGGATGCGCGCGGGCCCGTTCGATGAGCGTGTTGAGGTCCTGGCGGGCCTGGGTGAGACTCACCCGACCCACAGAATCGCTCAGCAGATCCCGGACGCGCTCTTCGAGTCGATGAGCCTCGTCGACGATGAGTAGGGTACGCTCGTCGAGAATCGATTCGGTGAGATGGCGTGTCTTGCTGTCGAAGATGTGGTTGTAGTTGCCGACGACGACCTCGGCGTTTTCCAGGAGCACGCCCATCACGCGGTGTGGGCAGGTGCCGGCCTCGACGGCCGCCGGGAGAAACTCATCGGTCGACAGTACGTGATCGGTTCCCTGCTCGAAGCCAACCGGTGAGCCCGTATCGCGGGCGTACCAGTCGGCCTCAAACGGACAGTACAGCGGCGTCGACTCGCTTTCGGTCATCGTTTCGGGAGCCGCCGGTTGGGCACGGCCGTACGGCGCGGTTGCACCCGCGGTCGACAGCAGCTCGCCATCGCTCGTCTCGCCGTCGCCCGCATTATCGGCGAGCTGGTCTCGACGGGCGTTTTGGACCAACTGGCGGGCGCGGGCGGTATCCCACCACTGTTCGGCCTCGTCGGTCGTACCTTCGATTCGCGCGGCGGGTTCGGGACCTGCTTGGTGATCGAGGTCGGTTGGCCCCATTGAGCCGAGATCCGGCCCTATGCCACGATGGCCGCCCGAATCGTCGTCTCGGACGAGTTCTGCGGTCGACTCCCGAAGCTCTTCGCACCGCGATTGAACCGTTGTGTCGTCCGGGAAACAACCCTCGCGGCCGTAGGGACACAGATCGCGTTTGCCGACCAAGCCGACGCCCGAAAGCGGCTCGTCGAGCCTACGGTTGATCGTTCGTAAATCCTCGATGAACTGCTGGCGTTGCTGTTTGACCGGTGTGGCGACAAAGACGTTCTCGAAGCGGTCGGTCTCACGCAACAGAAACGCCGCCGCAGTCAGTGCGGCCATCGTTTTGCCCGTCCCACAGGGACCCTCCATGGCGAGATACCCACCGTTACGGGCAGTTTCGATGGCCGTCTCAATGGCGTCGACCTGATTGTCGTACGGTGAATCGAAGCCGAAGTACGCCTCCCACTCGGCTGTCTGGTTGGTCGACACGATGTGATGGCTCTCGACCGTGATTGGATTTATATCCTCGGTGTTGGTGGATCAAAAACAGTCGGCCGAAAAACTAGTCGACCAAAAATAATTTAAGGAAGTATGACACATGAGTTGGTATAGACCGCCCTCCACAGTTAATTTAGCGAGTAATCGACAGATATGCTTGTATCGTCCCGTCAATATTAAATAGTAGTTATTGCCTAATACTATATCGTAGATGGTCTCAAATTTACTCAAAAAGGATATTAACGATATCCTACAATCAGCCCTCACAGAAGCAGGCGACGACCTGCTGTTGATCGATCCGACAGATGCGACCATGGAGTCGTTAATCGAGGTCGCAACCACGTTCGGTGGGGAACTTCCGACAGTTCGGATGCTCGCCGACGAGCGCGCGATCAAAGCGACAATGGAAGACTTTCTGGTCGCCAGCAAGGCAGCCGATCTGATCGACAGCGGCCTGTTGTCGGTCCGGACGCTCGATGAGACGGCAGCCAACTCGCTTGTGGTCTCAGGCGAATCAGTGTTAGCACTTGTCGAAGCTGGTGACCGAATCGCCGCGCTGACGACCGAGAACGGCGAGTTCGTCGAACAGGCCCGAGAAACCTACGGTCGACAGTGGGAGGACGCAGACGACTTCCACCTTCGGACCCCTCCAATCAGTCGTGTTCGGGAGACGCTGGCAGCCGAGATCAGCGAGCAGGCACAAGCGGATTTCGATGCGGTTCTCGATGGGTTAGAGACTGCCCGCGGAAACGGAGATGGACTCGACGAGGTGACGGTGTCGCTGCTTGTCGCCGCCAAAAACGAGGTGCTGCTGTACGATATCTCGAAATGGGGCGAAGACGTCGGCATCGCAAGCAAAGCCACCTTCTCGCGGACGAAAACCAAACTCGAAGACAACGGACTCATCGCCACCGAAAAGGTCCCCATCGATGTCGGTCGGCCCCGACTCCGACTCCAACTCGGCGACGACCGCCTTCGTGAGGCATCGGCTGACGAGCTCGCTGCGGTTAGTCAGGACCTACTCAACTAATCAGCAGTCGGTCCCCGCCGACCATCGCCGTGTTATTGTACGTTCCACACACAGAGTGAGCCATGCAACTCGGTCTCGTTGGCAGCGGCCCCGCTGCTGAAGCACTGACCGCAGGCTGTGGCGATGTCGACCTCTCGGTCCAAGAGTACGATGCCGCCTCACTGCGCGACGAAAACGACCTCCCGTCGACGGGTGCGGTCGTCGCCCCTGTCGGCGCGGGCGTCTTTGAGGCAGCCACCGACGCTTTTGATCGGTGGGTGGCGGTCGAAATCGGTGGCATCGGCGGTCGACCTGTCAAGTCGATTGACGCGACCGTCTCGCTGTATGCGCCGGAATCGGGCTGCTATCGATGTCTCAGACAGCGTGTACACGCCAACGCCGACGGCGAACCTGCTGGCGAGGCCCGTGGCTCGCGCAGTGAGGTGCGTCTCGCCGGTTCGGTTGCTGCCCGGGAGTTGATTGGTCTGCTGTCTGGTGATCGATCTGGCGGCCGTGTTGTCGAGATTCCGTGGCGAGCGCGTCGACTGCTCGCGGTGCCCGGCTGTGCGTGCGAGCAGTCTCGACCAACGCAACTCTCGCTGTCGCATCGGTCGGTCGACCTTCAGGACGCGCTTGCTCGCGGCGAGCGCGCGGTCGACGACAGACTCGGCCTCCTGAACCAAGTCGGCGAACGCGAGTCGTTTCCAGTTCCGTACTATATCGCCCAAACAGCAGACACGAGCGGCTTCAGCGACCACAGCGCCGCCCAATTCGCCGCTGGCGTCGATGTCGACTGGGATCAAGCATATATGAAAGCCATCGGCGAGGGCCTCGAACGCTACTCAGCCGGCGTGTATCGACGCAGCGACCTGCGGGGTGGCACCGAACAGACGCTCGCGCGCCCGGTTTCACCGCGGCGATTCGTTCGACCCGACAGCAAAGAGACCCCTAACCCACAGGACCGCATCGAGTGGGTCGACGGACTTGATCTTCACACCGAAGAATCAGTCTCGCTGCCCGCCGAATTCGTCTGTTTCCCGCCACCGAGTCGACGGTATCGCCCGGCGATCACGACCGGCCTCGGTCTCGGCAACTCGACAGTCGAGGCCGTACTATCAGGACTGTACGAGGTCATCGAGCGGGATGCGACGATGATTGGCTGGTACTCGACGTTCGAACCGCTGGGGTTGGCCGTCGACGATCCCGTCTTTGCGGAACTCGAAAAGCGAGCCAGCGCGGAATCGCTGGCCGTCACGCCGCTGTTGGTAACTCAGGATGTAGACATCCCAGTGGTCGCTGTGGCAGTTCACCGCGACGGCGAGTGGCCCAACTTCGCGGTTGGCTCGGGGGCGAATCTCGATCCTATCGCCGCCGCTCGCTCTGGGCTCGCCGAGGCCCTCCAAAACTGGATGGAGTTGCGCGCGATGGGCCCCGAACAGGCCGCCGCTGAAAAGGCCGCTATCGGCGAGTATGCTGACTTTCCGGAGCCCGCTCGGGCGTTCGTCGACACCGAGAGCCGGATTCCAGCCGACTCGCTGGGCGAGCCCGAACGCTCGGGAGGTGACGAACTCGAGAGAGTTTGTGAGCGGGTCGACGACGCTGGGCTGAATGCGTATGCGGCCCGGCTGACGACTCGGGATGTCGTGGGGTTGGGCTTCGAGGCCGTTCGGGTCATTGTGCCGTCGGCCCAGCCGCTGTTTACCGGCGAGCCGTACTTCGGCGAGCGCGCCAAGTCGGTGCCACAGTCGCTCGGCTTCGAGCCACAACTCAACGGCCCGTACCACCCATATCCCTGATCAGTTCGTGTTCTCACGGTCGACCGATTCTGTGGGCTCACCGTCGGTTGGGTCGGTCGACTCGGCGGCTGTAGTGGTTGATTGGGCGGCTGCAGTGGTCGACTTGCCGTTAGTCGGGGTGGCAGATTCCGGCTGAATCGGAGTCGACTCGGCGGTCGATCCAGCGGCCTCACGGACGGCAACTTGGGCCTCGCCGCTGGTGTCGTCGAACACGAGATGCTGGTGTGGGTAGGCCATCTCGGTTGTGGCGTCGCTGGCTGCAAACGTCTCCCAGATATTGGTTCGGACGTCCGATTCAACCCGCCCGATTTTGTACGGCTTTTTAATCCAGTAGCGAAGCCGAAGCAGCACCCCGTTGTCGCCATACTCGGCGATGAGCGTGCCGGGATTCGCCGGATAGCGCGCACTACCGACCCGAATGTCGGGACCGCCTTCGATCACGTCGTCGGTGTCTCTGGCGGCTCGTTCCATCAGTCGACGCGCCTCGTCGATATCCGACTCGTAGGTCACCAACACATCCAGCGAGAGCCGTGTCCGTTCGTCTTCGGCCGAAAAGTTCGTTACATCCCGGTCGCGGATGTTGCCGTTCGGAATCACCAGAAACGTATTATCGAGCGTGAAAATCTTGGTGTACCGGATTGTGATATCGTCGACGAATCCCTGTGTCCCGTCGTCGAGTTCGATCATATCGCCGATCTCGAACGGCTGGTCGGCCAACACGAACACGCCGTTGATGATGTTACCGACGATTGGTGCGAGAATAATACCGACCACCGCCGAGAAGACGGCCGCAGAGATGACGAACTCACCGACGCCGAGACCGACCAGCGAGGCGGCCAGCACCACCGCACCGCCGATAGTGAACCCACGAACCGCGCCGAGAACCGTCTGGGCGACGCTCTGTCGGTCGAACCGCCGAGCGACAGGCCGACCCAACAGTCGAACCAGCAGTTTCGAAAGCCAGACGCCTCCGACGACGATGAGAATCGCTGCCAGCAGCCGGTGGCCGGGGAACTGCAGCCATCCCGGGAGATGCTGGGCCAGAAAATCCGCCGCACTATTGCTGTCGACCGTCTGCAGCGGGAGCCCCGAACGATGCATATAGGCCGCAGACAGCCCGTGCGAAAAAGCGTTTCCTCCGATGAGTATCACCAACAGCTGTAGATACTTAATTGCAAAATACGGTGCAACTCGATTGATAGTAAATTTGATGCCACCTGCGGCGTACAGTCGAGTATGGCAGATGACCTCCGGCAAACGCTCGATACCGTCGGCGAGCGATTCAACCTCGGCGAGTACGAGATAGACGCCTATCTGGCCGTACTCGAATCCGGGCAGTTGACCGCCAGCGAAATCGCCGACCGCACGGACATTCCACAGCCACGGGTGTACGATACAGTCCGAAGCCTCGCTGACCGTGGGCTCGTCGAGCTCAGAGAGTCCCGGCCGATGCAGATCGTCGCAATCGACCCTGAAGACGCCTTTGGGAAGGTCCAGACCTCGTTTACCGAGATGGTCGACGAACTCGCCGCCCGCTATACCGCTCCACCCCGCGAAACCGAGGCCGTCTCGCTTGTAAAATCCCGGTCGACGATTATCCGACACCTCAACGAGTGTATTCAGAACGCGGAGTACGAACTCGCCATCTCGCTAACACCGGAGTTGCTGGGACAGTTCGCCGATGATCTGGCCGCACGAATCAACGACGGTGTCAGCATCGACTTGCTGGTGACACCAGCGACTGCTGCACCGGACCCAGAGACATTTGATTATCTGTCGGTAGCAACGACCGTCCGAACCCGCCGGGGAATCACGACACCAGTTCTGGCGGTTGCCGATGGCGAACACTCAGTGTATGCCACACAGGACGCCCTGCGTGACGACCGCGAGCGCTACGGCGTCATTTTCAACCGGTCGGCGCTTGGATTTCTTATCTCCGGGTTTTTCGGCACGGTGTTGTGGACGACCGCAGAGACTCTGGCGGTCGACACCGCCGAACGTCCGTTCCCACGGCGATATGCGTCGATCCGTCGGGCTGTCAAAGACATCCAAGGACTCGGCGGCGAGTTTTATGCAACTGTCGAGGGCCGTGATATCGAAACCGGAGAGCCACGCGTGCTGTCCGGAAAAGTCGTCGACGTCGCAATCCAGGAGTCCGAAGAGGTCGCCGCACTGACGCTCGAAACTGCCGAAGGTCGAATCGAGGTCGGTGGGTTAGTGGCAGCGCTCGAAGATATCGAGGGCCAAGAGATTCATATCGGCCGCGAGTCGCCACCTGACCCCGATCGCTGATCGCTGATCGATCCACTCGGTCGTCGAATGTGACAACAAACCATTCACTTGACCAGAACAATTACTTAGGTAGTAGGGTGATATACGGGGTATGTCGGAGTCGATTCGCATCCTCCATGTCGACGACGAGTCCTCGTTTGTGGAACTCTCCGCGGAGTTTCTCGCCCAAGAGGACGACCGGTTTGAGATTCTCACCGAAACGAGTCCCGAAGACGGGTTGGCGGTTCTTGCAGCACAGTCGGTCGACTGTGTCGTCAGCGACTACCAGATGCCTGAGACGAACGGTATTGAGTTTCTTAAAGTCGTCCGGCAGACCCACTCGGAACTGCCATTTATTCTGTTTACCGGCGAAGGATCTGAGACAGTTGCCAGTAAGGCGATATCGGCAGGAGCGACCGATTATTTACAGAAACAGACCGGCACCGAGCAGTACCAACTGCTCGCAAACCGGGTAGTGAACGCTGTCGAGAGCTTTCAGACCCAGCGCGAACTCAAACAGTACCAGCGACTCGTCGAAACCGTCGGCGATCCGATGTACATTCTCGATGACACCGGCAACATCACACTGGCAAACGACGCACTCGCCGAGATGCTTGGCTGCGAGCGCTCGCAGGTGACAGGCATGAACGTACGGGAGTTCATTGACGCCGATAGTTACGAGACCGGCATGAAACTACTCGAAGAGATTCGTGCAGACCCCGACACACACTGGTCGACCTACGAAATGACAGTCACAACGGTCGACGACAGTACGGTACCCGTTGAGGTCAATATCGCACCAGTGACGACTGCCGACGGCGAGTTCGACGGCAGTGTGGGCGTCGTCAGAGACATTTCGGACCGCCGCAAGCGCGAACAGCGACTTGAGGCATTACAGGCAACAACCAGACAGCTGATCGACACTGGGAGCTTTGCGGAAGCCGTCGAGGTCGCCATTCAGGCCGCCGAAGAAATCCTCTCGATGAAGTTGGCGGCGTTCTACGTTCCCGAAACAGACGCCGCTGACCGACTGGTTGCGGCCTACGCTACTGAGAAAGTCGCGGATGTGTTGGGCCAATCGCCAACAATCACACGTGGAGAGGGACTCGTCTGGGAGGTGTATGAGTCCGAAGAGGCGATTTTCGCTGACGATATCAGAGAGTATGCAGGCGTTTATAACGACGAGACGCCGATCCGGAGCGAACTGCTGATTCCGGCTGGCAACCACGGCGTGTTCGTCGCGGCGGCAACCACCGTCGACGGCTTCGATACGACAGACAAGAAACTGGCACATGTGCTGGTCACAACGCTCACACGCGCACTCGATAGCAGCCGTCGACAGCCGGTCGACACCGACACAGGGTAGTCGTTGACTACCAAGTAAACACGAAGCTCTTTGGGCCACAGTAGCAAACAACCTCCAAATGCGGACGAGCTTCAATATCCCCGATGATCTGCTCGCCGAGTTCGACGACACCTGGCAAACCGAAGGCTTCGACTCACGCTCACGGGCCGTTCGCGAGGCAATGTATGAGTATATCGAAGCCCACGCCGAACTCGAATCAGTCGACGGCGAGGTCGCAGCCGTCTTAGCGTTCGACTACGAGCACGAACCCGTCATCGAACAGCTGCATACGGTCCAACACGAATTTCAAGATGTAATCACAACCACAAGCCACACGCATGAGGGCGAGTGGTGTCTGGAGACGATTTTCTGTCGAGGGCCTGCCGAACGCGTCCGAACCCTGTTATATCGGCTCCGAGATTTCGATGCAGTCGGCCGCGTTAAAATGATGCTGCTGCGGGCGTAGGCGGTGGCTACCGGTCGGTAGCTGCCAGCTACTGTTCGCTGACACTCAGTTGTTCGGTTCGAAGAGAGGCGACCGACTGCTCAACACGGTCGACGCCCGAAATCGCTCGCAGTGAGGTGGTTAGTTGCTGTCGCTGGTGGGCAGTACCATAGACGACGATGATTTCGAGACAGCAGCCGTCAGCATGGCCGTGGGTGTGGGCGACCACACAGTCAGCCCTCCGCCGAGCAGTCGCTACCTGCCGTTCGACACTGGTATCGCCGTACTCGAAACAGACGACAAGCGTCGCGAGTTGGGACGTCGATTCAGCGTCGGTTGGATCGGTCTCGGCACAGAACTCTCGAAGCGCTTCTCTGACGACCTCGCTACGACCGCCGTAGCCGTGGTTTTCGGCATACTCGTCGACCGTGGATCGTAGGGAGTCAGGCATCGAAATACTGACGACGGTCATAGCTGTGCAAGCGGTGCGGCCCCCATTAGTTGTTGTTATTTCTCTACCCTGAGCAACGTAATAACTAATATTTTATGCACCACAATTCATAACTTGCGTATGGCAACACAGCAACCGATTCCGGTGACGATTCTGTCAGGAAGTCTCGGTGCGGGCAAAACAACGCTTTTGAACCACGTACTCCGAACGGAGACTGAGTTGAACGCGGCAGTGGTAGTCAACGATATGGGTGAGATCAACGTTGACGCCGAACTCGTCGAACAAGACTCGGAGCTCACCCAGGCCGACGAGGAAATCATCGAGCTGTCAAACGGCTGTATCTGCTGTCGGCTCCGCGGGGATATGCTCGACGAAGTGGGTCGACTGGCCGAGATGCGTGAGTTTGAGTATCTGCTCGTCGAATCGTCGGGCATCTCCGAGCCGATTCCGGTCGCCCAGACCTTCGCGCGCGGCTTCGAGGACGCCGATTTCGATCCGACCGGCGTCTACGAACTCGATACGATGGTGAGCGTGATCGACGCCTACTCGATCTGGGACGGTTTTAAATCGGGTCAGGCACTGGTCGACGACAGCGTTGTCGCCGATGATGACGACCGCGTGCCCGAAGAGGCACTGATCGACCAGATCGAGTTCTGTGACGTGCTCGTGCTCAACAAATGCGATCTAGTGCCAGACGATGCGCTCGACGAGGTCGAAGCCGTCCTCAAAACGCTCCAGCCGCGTGCCGAGATCATCCGGACCGAACACGGCGCAATCGAGCCGAGCGCGATTCTCAACACTGGCCGGTTCGATTTCGAGCAAGCGAGCAACTCGGCAGGCTGGAAGCACGAACTTCAGCACGGCCACCATCACGAGAGCGCGATGAACGAACACGGTGTGGCCTCCTTCAGCTACGTCCGCGACCGGCCGTTCCACCCTGAACGAATCGAACGCGTCTTGGAATCACTGCCAGACGGCATCATCCGCGCAAAGGGCTTTTTCTGGTCGGCCGGCCGCGAAGACGTGGCGATGGGCGTCGACAAAGCGGGCAAATCCGTCCGTGCGGGCCCAACCGGCGAGTGGATCGCCAACCTCCCGAAAGAGACCCAAGAGAAGTATTTCGCCGCCCGACCCGGTATTAAAGAGGATTGGGACGAGACGTGGGGCGACCGCGGCATCCAACTCGTCTTCATTGGTCGACAGCTCGACAGTGAAGCCCTCGTCGACCGTCTCGACGAGGCACTCCTGACGGACGAAGAGTTCGACGCCGGACAGTGGGAGTCGTATCGCGACCCGTTCGGCATCGAGAACCAACGAGAACTTGCCCTCTCGGAGCAGTAATCCGTGCGTGAGACTGCCGTGACAGACGCCGAAACCGACGCAGACGAGCCAGCGGCCCGCCCGGTGACGATTCTTACCGGCAGCCTCGGAGCTGGCAAGACGACGACGCTCAACCACCTGTTGGCCACCAGCGACCGCGACATCGCCGTGTTGGTCAACGATATGGGCTCGCTCAACGTCGACGCCGAACTCGTCGATGTCGAGACCACCCTCGAGGGCGGCGAGAGCCGGATGGCTGAACTCTCGAACGGCTGTATCTGCTGTGGGCTGCAGGGTGAACTCCGCAATGAGCTGTTCCAGTTGGCCGAGCGCTACGAGTTCGACCACCTCGTCATCGAAGCCTCAGGAATCTCGGAGCCGAAACCAATCGCCAGCCAGATCGCAGGCGGCGGCGCGGTCGGCGACCGCTACGATCTCGCCTCGATTGTGAGTGTCGTCGACACCCCACGGTTCGCCGCTACGTTTGACGAGACTGCCGAACGCGCTGGCACTGACGAGGCGGGACGCAAACCCCTCGCCGATCTGGCTATCGAGCAGGTCGAGTTCTGTACGACGATCATCGCCAACAAGCAGGATCTGGTCGACGACGAGACCGCCGACCGCGTCGAGAGCCTGCTCAGAAGCCTCCAGCCTGAGGCGACAATCCACCGGGCGACCGGTGGCGAGGTCGACCCTGCAGTGTTGCTCGATGAGACGTTTGATCCCGAAGCTGTCAACACGAGCGCGGCCTGGAAACAGGCACTCGAAGCCGCCGAAACGACTGATCACGACCACGAACATGGCCACGATCACGAGCACGAGCATGAGCACGATCACGAGAACGAAGATCATGACCACGATCACGTCCACCCACCCGAGCGGTACGGCGTCGACTCGGTGACCTACACGCGTCGTCGACCGTTTCATCCCGAGCGCTTCGATTCCTGGCTCAAGTCGATTCCTAGGGGCGTCGTCCGGGCGAAAGGCATCATCTGGATTGCCGGCCGCGAACAGCAGGCCCTGACTGTGAGCATCGTCGGCCAGCGCTCAACTGTCGAAGTCACCGGTCAGTGGATCGCCAGCCTGCCTGAACAGATCCAAGAGAAGTACAGGCGGGCCAAACCAGAAATGGAGTGGGACGACGAGCATGGCGACCGCGAAATCCGGCTCGCGCTGCTCGGGTCTGATCTCAACGATTCACTCATCGATGCTCTCGACGACTGTCTGGTAACCGACACCGAGTGGGCCGGGAGTGTCGACTCTGTTGAGAATCCCTTTCCACAGATCGAAAGCGAGCAGTACGAACAGGGCCCAGAGAGCGCCACACCCTACCGCTGAGCGATCGACCAGTCGTCGGCAGACGGCTCTTTTATACGGCACCGTCGACCATGTCTCTACAATGACAAGCCGCCCTGCTGAGCCGACGCCGACAACCCATCCCGACCGCAGAACGCTCGACGAACACGACCACGATATCGTCTCGCCGCTGCAGGCCGCGATTCTCACCGTTTCGACCTCACGGGCCAACGCTGTTGATCCCGACGATCCCGGCGGTGACAAGATTGAGTCGCTGCTGGAGGCGGCAGACCATCGTGTTGTCGACCGCCGGCTCGTTGCTGATGGGATCGGGCCCATTCAGCGCGAACTCGATGACCTGCTTGACGATCCGACTGTTGATGTCGTGATCACAACAGGGGGAACGGGCCCAACGGTCGACGATGTGACGCCAGATGCCGTCTCGGATCGGTTCGACCGCGAACTGCCGGGCTTTGGTGAACTGTTCCGTCAACTGTCGTATGAGGAGATCGGTCCGCGAACGATTGCCTCACGAGCCACTGCCGGCATCGCCCGGGATACGCCGGTATTCGTGCTCCCGGGGAGTCGGAACGCCGTCGCGTTAGCGACCGAGGCGATCATTTTGGAGGAGGCTCCGCATCTAGTCGGATTGGCGACGCGGCATTTAGTCGAGTGAGTGGTCGAACACATCGGGACGACTGACAGACCACGTAACTGATTCGTCACAGGCTTTATTGACGCCGGTAGCCGATTTTTTGTACGGATTGAGAGTGCCCTCGTCTCTCGGATCGCCGATGCTGGCCGGTGGCTGTCGTTTTGCGTGGTGGCCGCGAGACGATCCTGAAACGTGGTCGCGACAACCAAGAGTATCAATCAATGCAGACAGACTCACAGCCCCAGATCGGAATCGTTGGTCTCGGCGGGATCGGACACTATCATGCAGACCTGTTGGACGAACAGCCGGCAGAACTCGTCGGCGGCGTCGACATCTCTGGTGATGCCAGACGAGCCTTTAGCGAGCAGTTCAACGTGCCGACGTACGAACAGGTCGACGAGCTGCTCGGGATCGCCGATGCACTGTTTATCACCACTCCCAACCGATTCCACGAAGAGTATACGGTCAAGGCACTCACAGCCGGGCTGGATGTGCTGCTTGAAAAACCGCTTGCGCATACCTTGGAGAGTGCCGAACGCATCGTCGCGGCCGCCCACGCTGCAGAGGGGTTCTGTATGGTGGGCTTTAACAATCGCTTTGCCGCGCCTGTCGAAGTTATTAAACAGTATCAACAGCGCGGTCGGTTCGGCCAGCTCTCACATATCGAGGCGAACTACGTCCGTCGACGCGGGATTCCCGGCCGTGGGTCGTGGTTCACCTCTAAAGAAGTCGCCGGCGGCGGCGCGCTGATCGATATCGGCGTCCACGCCATTGATCTCGCACTCCACTTTCTGGACTTTCCGCCAATCGCGGAGGTCTCGGGCACCGCTCGCTCGCAGTTTGGCACGCGTGACGACTATGCGTTCGTCGAGATGTGGGGCGACGACATCGGTCCACAGGGGTTCGATGTCGACGACTCGGCAACCGCGCTTATTCGAACGACACGGGGCCAGACCATCTCACTCGACGTGGCGTGGGCGACCAACCGCCCGACCAACGACGAGTTCGTGATCCGTGGAACGGATGCCGGCGCGCGATTCGAGCGGGCAACCCACGAGTTGACGATTTACGAATCAGGTAACACCGGCCAAGATCATCTCACTGACGCCGACATCACAACCCAAGCCAGTGACACTCACAAAGCAGAACAGCGGTACTTCATCAAGCACGTCGGCTCGAAAACCGAACCACCGCGCAATACGGTCGACGAGGGGTTGGCCGTCCAGAAAGTCATCGACGCGATCTATCGCTCCTCGGAGGAAGGCCGAGCGATCTCGGTGGCCTAAATTTCTTGATCGGCAAGTTCCTGCTCGGCGATGATCTCATAGGGAGATAGACCCTGCCGAATGCCATCCAGCAGCCGGAAGGCGTCATCGGGCGAGAGGAAATGGCGTGTAACAACTCGACCCAGCGGCGTGGGTTCGAGCCCGTCGATAAACTCCCATTCGAGCAGTTTGCCGATTGCTCGCGTGGTGTCGATATCGCCCAACATCCGGTCGTTGAGCTTTTTCGCATGTTTGCCGCCCACAGTGACGTTCGCCAGCGTCTCCTCGACGGCGGCGGCCTCATCGTAGACGTTGCGGACGTCCTCCATCTCTCCTTTTAAAAGTTTAAAAGCGACCTCGTCTTCGGTCATCTCCATTGAGTTGTGATACGTGCAATCAGGCTCAATGAGCATGTACACCGTCCCACGGTCGTGGTAGTCGGGGCGACCCGCCCGCCCGAGCATCTGGCTGAACTCTTGGACCGAGAGCCACTCGATGCCCATCGCCAGCGAATCAAAAATGACCTGCGAGGCGGGGAAATCAACTCCGGCGGCGAGTGCGGCGGTAGTGACGACTGCAGAGAGTTCCTGGTCGAGGAATTTGGATTCGACCTGTTTGCGCTTGTTATAATCGAGGCCTGCGTGGTACGGCGCAGAATCGTACTGCAGCTTTCTGCTGATCGTATGACAGCGTCGACGCGAGTTCGTGAAAATGATCGTTTGGCCGCGGTAGCCTTTCGAGGATTTTTGGTCGAAGGCGCGTTTGACCAGTCGGTTTTCGAGTCTGAGCTTTTCTTGGCCGTCCGCAAACGTGACGTGGCGTTCGATGGGGATCGGTCGCTCTTCGAACTCGATGAGTCGGGCCTCAAGTCGACCGGCCAGCCACTTGGGGTTGCCGACGGTGGCCGACAAGTAAATCCATTGGGCACCGTCGTAGCTGTCGTGGCGCTCTCGGCTCGCACGCTGCTCGCAGTAGTATTTCAGTCGCGAAATGAGCCCGTCGAGGCGGTGGCCTCGCTCCTCTTCTTTGAGGGTGTGGACCTCGTCGATGACGACTGTTCCCACGTCGCCGAGGTTTTTGCCCGTCCGCAGCGCGTGGTCGACCCCCTCGTAGGTGCCGACGATCACGTCCGCCGAGGGGTCGAACTGGCTGCC
>SL_8KL_010_SEDDRAFT_10001087_pt1 | contig 23633 bp, 26 predicted proteins | sample SodLakKL_010_SED_4_FD_11160 | JGI IMG/M metagenome (IMG submission 11160) | reverse complement strand
GCTATTAGAGACTTTATTTTGGATTTTGGAATGTCAAAAACAGATATCGAAGTACCTGCTTCTAAATTGTATGCTAAAAATAGAGAAATTATCGACGAAGATGCTAATAGATACTTTTTCGTAAAAGATCCAGTTGAGATCGAGTTGATAGGAGACTTAGATATCGATGAAGCTGAGATACCTAGACATCCTGATTTTTCGGAACGTGGGAATAGGAGAATTAAGGTAGAGAAAAGATTGTTCATATCTAAAAAAGATTGGAACGAGAATGAAGGGAAAGAAGTCCGATTGAAAAACCTGTGTAATATAAAACTCGAAGGACACAAAGGATATGTTACAGATGTTGCAAACAAAGATATTTTAAAGATCCAGTGGCTTCCCGATGGAGAAAAATGTGAAGTTGAGAAACCTGATGGAAGCTTCGACACAGGTATCGTTGAAACAAACATAGAAGAAGTAGAATTGAACGATTTAGTACAATTCGAGAGATATGGATTCGTGAAAATCCTTGAGAAATCTCCATGGAATGTTTCATACGGGCATAGATGAAGTTTGGGAAAATAATTAAAACCATAACTTGCTTGACATATATATGGAACCACATACCCACTGTCATATATGTAGCAAACCTGTACCTTTAGATGAAAAATTTTGCTCAGAAAAATGCAGGGAGGAGTATAATGATTATATCGAAAAGCGTAAGAAAAAAACTTACATATTTTACGGACTTCTTGCGGTTCTTTTAGTTTTGATATTTTTACAGTTATCCGGAATCTGGTAAAATGCCTAAAAAAGTAGTATTGGGAGGTACTTTCGACCAAATCCATATGGGTCATGTAAAACTCATCGAGAAAGCATTAGAAGAAGGAAACGTTACTATAGGATTAGTTTCCGATGAGATGTTGGAAGAGTGGAAACCAGAAGTTAAAAAAACATATGAAGAGAGAAAAAAGAATCTGGAAAATTTTCTTCTTGATAAAGGAAATTGGGAAATTGTAAGAATCTCAGATCCTTACAAAAAAGCAGTAGAAGGGGATTTTGATACATTGGTTGTTTCTTCGGAAACAAAAGAACGTGGAGAAGAGATCAATAAGAGAAGAGAAGAGATAGGGAAAGAACCTTTGAAAATCATCGAGGTAAAACCAGTTGTTGCAGAAGACTTTTTACCTATTAGTTCAACAAGGATCAGAAATGGTGAGATAAACGAATATGGGGATAGGTTACAACCAGTGAAAATAATATTAGAGTATAAAGAGCCGGAAGAATATGAGGCTGTGAAAGAGCTCATGCGCGGTTTTTTTGATTGTGATATAAGTAAGAGAAATAAAAGCCTGAATAAAAAACTTAATAATATATCCAAAGGTTTTGATTATAAAATAGATTTGACTCTAAAAAATGTAGATATCGGGAAAGGCCAATTTATCATGGAAAAAGCAGTAATCAAAGATAAACTAGGCTTTTCATCTAGTGGTAACAGCCCTGGATTACGAGTTCCAGATGATTGGGATCGATCTAAAAATAAAATTGAGCTATTTAATTCGATAAAATTGTTCAAAGACGATTCAGAGGGGGATATTAACACAATAGACATGGTACCCAATGGCGGGATCGGAAAAAAAGGATATATAAAATCTGCACTGGTTGAGGCATTATTACCAAGAATGAAAGGTGATTTATACAAGTAACTTTTTACTTTATTTTACATGTTTTAGGAAAACATTTAATAACAACCTTTAAATAAGTTCATATATTGAGTTCGCTGGAGTGTAATACATTATGGTCACAGTATACGACGTCCCTCCAAATAAATTGGTAGAAGATGTAAGCAAAAAGCTGAAAGATATGGATAACATAGAGAGTCCTGGTTGGGCCCCATATGTTAAAACAGGGATCCATAAAGAAAAAGCACCCTTAGAGGAAGATTGGTGGTATGTTAGAGTATCCGCCATACTAAGAAGTGTTTATACCAAAGGACCTGTAGGTATATCAAAGCTTAGAGGAAAATATGGAGGGAAGCAAGAAAGAGGCTCGAAGCCGAGTAAAGTAGCAAAGGGATCTGGTTCAGTTGTGAGAACAGCTCTTAAACAGCTGGAAAATGAGAACCTTGTTAAAAAAGAAAAGAAAGGTAGAATTATCACATCTGAAGGACAGGCTTTATTAGATAATACCGCTTATGAGATATTAAAAAAGATGGCTGAAGATGATCCTGAATTGACTAAATATCTCTAAAGGTAAGGTATTATGGATGAAGAAGAGTTAGAGAAGATTAAAAAACAAAAACTTCAACAACTTAAAGAGCAAAGTGAAGCCTCAGAGGAACAAGAAAGATCAGAAGAACAATTTGAGGCACAGAAAAAAGCTATACTCAGACAGTTGATGACCCCTGAAGCTAGAGAAAGGTTAGGGAGAGTAAGGGTTGCAAGGCCTGAGATAGCAGAGAATATAGAATCTCAGATAATAATGCTGGCCCAACGCGGGGCAATTCAAGGTAAAATCACAGATAAAACTTTAAAAGAACTGTTAAAAAAGATAACAGGCAAGAAAAAAGATATCAATATTAAAAGGAGATAAATCATGTCAAGCAATAAACCAGGACCAAAGAAAAGAAGATTGCTGAAGAAAGGCAAAGAAAATAAACGTGTGCCTGCATGGGTAATGCAGAGAACCAATAGAAGGTTTACTCGACATCCTAAAAGAAGAAACTGGCGCAGGGATGATTTAGACGAGTAATTAAATTTTTAAGAAGGTGAGGATATGGTAGACCAAGAAGAGAGAATCATGAATATCCCTTTAAATAAGGTTAAAAATTCTCCTGCTAGTAAAAGGGCTTCTTTAGCGATGAAATCAGTAAGAGAATTTGTATCGAAGCATATGGATGTTCCATCAGAAGATGTGTGGATAGACTCAACTACAAATGAGGAGATATGGAAAAGAGGAGTTAAAAAACCCCCATCAAAAATAAAGGTAAGAGCTATCAAGTTCGAAGATGGTATAGTTGAAGTTTCAATACCGAGAGAGTAATCCATGCTAAAAAAACATGCAATAGACCAGAAACCGTATATCGGCGTTTTTTCTGTTGCTACTGAAGAACTTTCTATTATTCCACTAGTTGAAAAAGAGGTGTTTGAAGAAGCGATGGAAACTCCAGTAGTTAGCACTACTGTAGGTGGTACTAGAGTAATCGGTTCTTTGATGGCCGCAAACTCTAATGGAATTGTGGTATCAGATATAGCCGAGAAGAGGGAAATAGAACCATTATTAGATTACACAGATGTAACATTAGTACCAGACAACTTTAATGCTCTAGGTAATAATATTTTAATGAATGATTATGGTGCATTGATACATCCAGAACTTCATAAAAAAACTGAGGAAACATTAAAATCTTTTTTAGAAGTTCCGGTTAAAAGAGGAAATATAGCCGGTATTGAGATGGTAGGTTCAGTGGCAGTTGCTACAAATAAAGGTATCCTTTGCCACCCCCATGTTAAAGAAGACGAACAAAAGATGATGGAAGAATTATTCGATGTTCCCGTGATGAAAACAACGGCAAACCACGGTTCTGCTTGGATCGGTACTTGCTTAGTAGCCAATACTAAGGGCGCAGTTATTGGGAACAGAACGACACCTATAGAGATGGGGAGAATTGAAGAAGGTCTTGGTTACTTAGATTAATTTCAAAGTGAAAATACCCAGACTTCAGTTTCTTCAGGTAAATCTGTTTTTAAAAAGTCTAATTCTACACCCACTTTGTGTATTTTTTCTTCGGGATATTGATCTAAGAATGGTTGAACACCTTTTATATCTAAAGAAAGACCGCCGACTTTAAAATGCATTGGTATCGCAATACTAGGTTCTATTTTTTCTACTAATTCTGCAGCTTCCTTGGGACCAATTGTGAAAGTTCCACCAACTGGGATAAATAGAAAATCGATGGGTTTAATTTGTTCTATCGTTTCATCGTCCAAAGCGTGACCTAAATCTCCGAGGTGACAAAATTTTATTCCCTCAGTTTCAAATTTGAATATGATGTTCTCTCCTCTTTTTTTCCCCTCATCTTCATCATGATAGGTTTTCAAACCCTCTATTTTTACATTGGCTTTTTCATATTCCCCGGATCCATCTAGAACTTCAGTATCAGTCTTTTCCACTAATCTTACAGCATTATGGTCAAAATGATCATGACTAACTAAGATAATGTCTCCTTTTACATTAGGTTCTCTGATACCTATATTCCTTCCGTCATGGGGGTCAGTTACGACCACCACTGTGTTCTCTATTTCAAAACATGAATGTCCATGCCATCTTATCCTCATATTGATCCTCCAATCTTAAAATACAAAAGATGAATTTAATATTTGTGTTTCCTATCATTAAATAATCAATTAAAATTTTAATCACATGTAAAAAAACTTAAAACCTAATGTTTTGTATGATTTAACATGAAAGAAGAGATGGAGTCTCTTGAAATTTCAGCAGTAGTCAATGAACTGAAAAGTTTGATGGGGGGGTATATGCAGAAAATATATCGACCAAATAAAAAAGAATTACTTTTCAGAATACATGTTCCTGGTGTAGGAAAAAAAATGTTGATATTTAGGATCGGAAAAGCGTTGTATTTGACTGAGGAAGATAGGGATAATCCGATGCGTCCAGGTGATTTCATCATGCTTATCCGAAAATACATCGGTAATGCTAGTATCACTGATATATACCAACATGAATTTGATAGAGTTGTAGTTATAGAACTTAGAAAAAGAAAAAAATTTAGATTGATTTTTGAGGTATTTGGAAAAGGGAATCTTATACTGGATGGTGAGGATAAAATTTTACTACCCTATCGATCAGAATCATGGAGTCATCGAGAGTTAAAAAAAGGCGAGACCTACAAATTTCCACCTCAAAGACTTAACCCTTTAAATATTACAAGGGAAGAGCTTATACAAGTATTAGATGAGTCTGATAAAGACCTTGTTCGGACCCTTGCTGTTGATTTAAATATAGGTGGAAAATATTCAGAAGAAATATGTTCTCGGTTAAACATTGATAAAAATTCAGAAGAATTCATGGAGTACGCTGAAGATATAATAGAGATCATAAATGATTTAAAGAAAAAAGTAGTTGATGAAGATGGATTAAGTCCGCTTATAGTTAGAGATAAGGATGGAATCGTCGATGCGGTTCCTTTTCCTTTATCTATATACACGGAATATGAAGTTGAAGAAGCAGACTCATATAATAAAGCGCTGGATATAGCTATTCCCAAACCTGAAGAAAAAATTGAAAAAGAACAGAAAGAAGATTCGAGATTGGATAGAAAGTTAGAACAGCAAAAAAGAGCGGTTGGGAACTTAAAGGAAAGTATAGTTGACAACAAAAATATCGCTGAAATAATTTATCAAAATTACAAAGAATGTGAAGAAGCTTTGAATACTATACACAAAGCTCGAGATAGCGGAAATAGAGATGAGATTTATGAAAAGCTTAGGGAAAAAGATGATGTTATCCAGATAAACGATAAGGATGAATATATAATAATAAGTTTAGAAGGAGTAGTTGACGACGAAAAAATAGATGAAAATGTCAAATTAGATTTTAGAAAGGATGTCAATGAAAATGCTCAAAAATACTATAATAAAAGTAAAAAGTCAAAGAAAAAATTAGAAGGTGCGAAAAAAGCTGTAAAAGAAACAAAGAAGCAGATAGAAGAAGGTAAAGCTAAAAAGATAGAACGAAAAACAATTGAACCTACTGAAAAATTTTGGTTCGATAAGTACAAATGGTTCATTTCTAGCGAGAATAATATTGTGATCGCCGGTAAGGATACCAAAACCAATGAAGAAGTTGTTAAAAAGTATATGGAAAGAGATTCTAGATATGCCCATGCAGAAGCTGGTGGAGCTCCGAGTGTGGTGGTCAAGAACGATAACGGAATAGATGAACCTTCACTATTAGAAGCATGCCAGTATGCACTAATCCATTCTAAGGAATGGAAAAGAGGGATAGCATCAGGTCAAGCTTATTGGGTAAAACCTAGTCAGGTGAGTAAAACTGCGGAAGCCGGGGAATCTTTACCAACCGGTGCTTTTGTTATAAGAGGAAAAAGAAACTATATTGATAATCTCCCATTAGAAGCCTTTTTAATCGAAATAGAGTATAAAAATCATAGAAAAATCATGTGTGCGCCAAGTTTATTGCTAAAAAATAAAGATGAGAACTTGACCGGTAAAAAAGTGAGGTTCATACCTGGTAGAAAAGACCAAAACGAATTCGCAAAAGAAATGTCAAAACACTTTGAAGTACCGGTACAGGAAATACAAAATATATTACCCCCTGGTGGAGTAAAAATTGTTGATAAATAATGATTAAAAGGGAAGGGTTTTGATATTAGAAACTATTCTGCTTCTAAAAATGCCTTATAGGCTTTGTAGGTGTGATATACATCCACTTTTGATATTATCTCGAATGGGGAATGCATTCCTAAAAGTGGTGGACCGGCATCGATTATATCTAAGTTTAAGTTTGCCAGGAATTTGGCTACTGTGCCACCTCCTCCTTCATCGACTTTTCCCAGCTCAGCCGTCTGCCAGCATACATCGTTCCCATTAAAAACACGTCTTATGTAAGAGACAAATTCTGCATGGGCATCATTTGCACTGTATTTACCACCAGCACCAGTGTACTTGGTTATAACAATTCCTTGACCCATTTTACCCGCGTTTTGGAGGTCATGAACACTCTTAAAGGATGGATTAACACCAGGATTAACGTCTCCAGAAATTCCTTTACTGTTTTCCATGATATTTCTGAAATCCTCCATAGAATAATCCCCTAAAGTTTTTGCGAGGATCTGCTGGAATGCTGATTGTGTAAATCTAGAATTGGCACCAGTATTACCTTCACTGCCTATCTCCTCTTTGTCGTATATCAAAATCAAACTAGTTTTTGAGGGAGTTTCTATGTTGAGTCCGGCCATCAAGCTGGTAAAGGCACATACTCTGTCGTCATGACCATATCCCCCAACCATACTTTTATCAAAGCCAAGATCTCTTGCTGGGCCAGCTGGAACTATCTCTATCTCAGCACTAGTAAAATCTTCTTCTTTGATATCATATTTATCATTTAATATCTTCAACACATTGATCTTGACCTTCTCGTCTATATCATCATCATCTATAGGTTTACCTCCAATGATTACATTCAATTCTTCTCCTTTGATGACATCTTTCATCTTCCTTTCAGATTGCTTTTTCTTTGAAAGATGGGGTAGTAAATCACTAACTGCAAAAACGGGATCGTTTGGGTCTTCACCTATGGTTACATCTATCATGTCTCCATCTTCTTTGACTACCTTACCATGGATAGCCAAGGGTGTACTTACCCATTGATATTTCTTAATACCTCCATAATAGTGTGTATTGAAAAGTGCCAAAGAAGCATCTTTGTCCTCGTAAATAGGTCTTGCTTTAAGATCTAACCTCGGAGCATCTATATGGCTTGTGAGTATTTGACAACCATCTGTGATATTATTTTTACCGATAATCACAATAGCTATAGCTTTGTTTTTATTAACGATGTAGGCCTTATCTCCTTGCTCTAATTTTTCACAATCGTCTATCGATACAAATCCATTTTCTCTCAGTAAATCGATTGTATTGTCTACGGCTTCCCTTTCAGTTTTTGATTCTGATATAAAAACTTTATATTTCTCAGCGAATTCCGTTATCTTCGATTCGGTTTCTTTATCAGACTGTTCCCAGGCATTAGGTATAGAGAATGTGAGTTCATCTTCCAGAGTAGATTTTTCTTCTTCCATTTTACCAACCAAGGGCATAAACATTAGAAGTATTATATTACGTTTGCGTCTCCATACAGTCTTAAAAATTCAAACGAAGATTATGGCTTTCAAAAATATTATGATTTTATGAGGATAGTTCCGAAAGTGTTATAAAGGGGTCGCATATTGAATAGAATGCTTGATTAAATTATAAAACACTGGATAGTGCTGAAAACATGACTGAACTTCTAAAGGAATTGGAAGAAAAAAGGAAAAGGGCCAATTCCCAGGCTGAGAAATATAAGCGCCTTAGGAATGACAAGAATCAAGAGGCAAAAAAATGGGTCCAAAAAAGAGATGAACTCAATTCTAAGGTTAAGGAGCTTATAGAAGAAGGAAACGAACTGAAGGAAAAAAGAAATACACTCAACGAAGATGTAAAAGAAGCTAAAAGTAAGAGAAACGAACTCAACAAAAAAGTTAGAAAGCTATCCAATAAACTAAAAAGAAAGAAAAAGGAGATATTACCAAAAGATGGAAATTCAATCGAAGAGTTGAATAAAAAGATTGAGAAGCTTGAATACAAACAGATGACAAATGTTCTTTCCACAGATAAAGAAAAGGAACTTGTAGATCAAATTTCTTCTTTGAAAGGAAAAGTTAAGGAAAGAGAACGATTACTCAACGAAAACGAAGAACTAAAGGAATTATCAGAAAAACTTGACAAAGCTAAAGAGGAAGCTGAGAAATACCATGATGAGTTGTCGAATAAAGCAGACAAAGCTCAGAAAAAGCATGACAAAATGATCGAAATATTCAATGAAGCCGATGAAATCAGAGAAAAAGCTGATGAAGCTCAAGCTGAATTTGTAAAAGCTAAGGTAAAAGCGGATGAATATCATCAAAAACATATAGATGCTGTGAATGAAGTTCAAGATTATAATAAAATCATTTCTGGACTTCAGAAAAAAGAAAGGATGCAAAAGAAAAGAAAAGAAGAAAAAGACACAAAAGAAGAAGCCGAGAAACTTTACGAGCAATTCAAAAAAGGTCAAAAACTCGGTACCGAAGATATCATGACACTTCAAAAAGCAGGTCTTTTATAGATAAAACTATCAGCTAAAAATTGTTTTTAATCTTTATAAATCAAATGTGATAATTATTGACTTATCCAAAATCATATATTGGTCTGTTATTATAACGTATTGAGAAATATGGTTTCCAAATTCGAAAAAAAACACGTAGTTTCCATCAAGGATTTCACAATAGATGAAATCAACAGTATACTTGATATAGCTGAAGACATGAAAGATATCACAATAGGTAACGATATTGACAAGTCCCTGAACGGTAAAATACTCGGCACTTTATTCTTCGAACCTAGTACTAGAACTCGACTTTCCTTTGAAAGCGCCATGAAGAGATTAGGAGGTTCATGTATTGGGTTCGCTAGAGCTGGGACATCATCGGTTAAAAAAGGGGAGACTTTAGCAGATACCATCAAGGTAATATCTAGTTATGTAGATATAATCGTTTTAAGACATCCTCAAGAAGGTGCTGCTAGACTAGCTGCTAAATTCTCAAAGAAACCTATATTAAATGCCGGTGATGGAGCTGGTCAACATCCCACTCAAACTTTGCTAGACCTATTTACTATAAGGGAAGAAAAGGGAGATATAAAGAACAAAAAAATAGGTATCGCTGGTGATCTAAAATACGGTAGAACGGTTCACTCTCTCACACATGCATTATCTATGTATGGATGTGACCTCACTTTTATCGCCCCCTCATCTTTGCAAATTCCCGAGGAAATAATAAAAGAAATAGATAAGATGGGGATAGATTACCAAAAGGAAGAAGATATCAAAAAAGTACTTCCAGACCTTGATGTACTTTATATGACAAGGATACAAAGAGAAAGATTTCCTAGTGAGGAAGAATATCTAGAGGTCGCGGACTCTTATAAGATTAAAAAAGATATGCTAGGAGATGTAGATGAAAAACTAGTCATTATGCATCCTTTACCAAGAGTTGATGAGATATCCGCAGATGTCGATGAAACAAAGTATGCAAAGTATTTTGAGCAGGCTGCAAACGGGGTCCCTATACGAATGGCTTTACTAAAATTACTTGCGGAGGGATACGATGAATAAGAAAAAAAAGAAGATCAAGATAACCCCAATAGAGATGGGGACTGTTATAGATCATATAAAACAAGGTCATGCAATGAAAGTCCTCAGGATAATTGGTGTCATGGATAAAAAGATGGACAGTATCGTTAGTATCGCTATGAATGTAAACAGCAGTTATGGACAAAAAGACATAGTCAAAGTTGAGAATATGGAACTTGAGAGTGAAGAATTAGATAAAATATCATTGATCTCTCCCAGGGCTACTGTTAATATTATCCGAGATTTTGAAGTTGTAAAAAAGCATCAGGTAAAATTACCTGACAAAGTGAAAGGGATCGTCAATTGCATAAATAATACTTGTATCACAAATCAAAACGAACCAATTGAACCAGAGTTTGATGTAATCGGAGAAGAACCTGTTACATTGAAATGTATATACTGTGAAAGAGAGATGAAAGACGAAGAGATATCAGAAAATGTCATATGACTCAAGGTTTTATGTTTGACACGAAATCCACTTACAGTACGACCAGTACGACCATACTGCAGATGTGAAACTTATGCGTAAAATAAAGGGCATATGGGATCTTATTAGACTAGACCACGGTATGATGTTAGTTGCAGCTGTTTTTATAGGAGCTGTGATTGCTGAGAAAAGTATCCCTCATGACTTTTTGAAACTAACATTAGCTATATTGACAGCCGTTTTTTTGGAGATCAGCACTTTTGCATTAAATGATTACTTTGATTATTCGATAGATAAAAAGAATAAAAGAACAGATCGGCCTTTAGTGAGAGGTGATATAGCACCTACGACCGCACTTTTAGTAACCTTCATTTTCTTTCCCTTGGGAATTATAACTGCATATTTTGTCAATTATGCGTGCTTTATTATCGCCTTAATTACCGGTATATTTGCTTTATTATACGATATAAAACTTAAAAAAATCAAACTTGTAAGTAACTATTATATCGCATATACTATGGCAATACCATTTCTATTTGGAGGTGTTGCATTCTCACCAAATATACCAACTATAATATGGATACTTGCATCAATGGCTTTCCTTTCTGGTGTTGGACGTGAGGTATTAAAAGATATTATGGATCAAGAGGGTGATAAAAAAGAAAAAGTAAAATCACTACCCATGTATATTGGAGAACAAAATTCCTTCTTGGTTTCAGGAGTTTTTTTTATCGGTGCTGTTTCTATGAGTCTAGTTCCTTTTTTTATAAATATTGATCCATCATTCTTTGAAAATTATTTTTATCTAGCTTCAGTATCAATTGCAAACATATTATTTATCTCGATGACAACATCAATGATACTAAAAACTGATCCGCGAGTAAAACTTTTCAGGAAACTAACACTTATAGCGATGATGTTAGGACTCATCGCTTTTTTAATAGGGTCTTTAACATAACTTTTAATTTTAGATAAATACAAATAGACCTCTAATATTTAATATATTGAGAAATTGTATGAAAACCCACTATCAATAACTTAAGGGTGACATCATGAAACTCATAATAATAGATGGATGTGATGCTTCAGGTAAAGATACACATGCATTAAAGTTAAAAGAGATATTAGATGGAAAAAATAAAAAGGTAGAGATACGTTCCCATCCTGAAGATGATAATTTATTCGGTAAGTTGGCCAAGGAGGCTCTTTTACAAGATGGGATCGTCAATAAGTTAAAAGCCTCAGTATTTTATGCTTTTGATGTATTCAGATCCTTGAATAAATATTACGATCATAAAGAAATCGATGTACTGATCATAGTTAGGTATTTGATGGGAACCGCTTATCTCCCTACTCCATTCTCTAAGATAAGTTATAGAGTTTTCAAAAAGGTATTGCCTACTTCGGATTACATGTTTTTTTTAGACGTTAATCCAACAAATGCTATGGAGAGATTAAATCATAGAGAAAATAGAGAGGTATTCGAAAATTTCCAAGACATCTGTAAGATAAGAAGAAAAATATTTTCTTTAATAGATGGAGAATGGCATATAGTTGATACAAATAGACCGATAGATGAAACCGCTCAGGAGATCAAAAAAATATTAGAAAATAAATGAGTCTTTAGAAAAATTTTCCCATAATCAAAGGTAATAAAGCCGTAGCATCTCCTTCAACTGTTATGTAGTCTGCATCCTCTCTAACTTTACCCCAAGAGACTGCTTCCCTTATCCTTGCACCGGAGAGAGAGCCGTCATATTCTACAGCCGTAGTAACGTAAACAGCATACTCTAACCCCCCTCTGAACTGATTCCACCATATAGTGTGATGTTTTGAAATACCTCCACCTACCATCAAAGCTCCGGTTTTCTCAGCTGGAAACACTATATCTGATAATTCCTGCTGGTCTTTCATCATATCGATGCTAAATTCCTTGTCGTTTTGCCAGTACATCCATAGTTGAGACCCAAAAGCACCATCAGTAATCCCAGGAACATATATTGGAATATCTTTTTTTGCCGCCCAGTGTAATATAGAATTTTCGTCATCTATTCTCTTACCAAACTGATAAATTATCTCTCTACTGCTAAGTTTTGGCCCACATTCGTCAACTATTTCTTTGAGTAAAGGCTGCATCTTCCGTTCAAGAACTTCTCCATAGGATGAGTTAGGGATGAAGATATTACCCAGCCTGTTTACACCTTCTTTATGCAGTTCTCTGTCATCCACTGAAAAGCTACCATGATAATAATCCTCCCAAACCCTAGCAAGGTCATGATCTAGAGTTCCACAGGTTGTAATTATTACGTCAAATAAGTCGTTTTTGATAGAATCTTTAATTACCCCCCTAGTTCCTGTAGAAATGATACATGCAGGAAAAGAAAGAAATTTTATACAGTCTTCATTGAACATCTTATCTAATACATCTACGGCAATACCGACTTTTTTAGCTACAAAGCCCCCTGAACTATGATATTGATCTACTAGGTCAGAAACCGTTGTATCCGCATTTAAATTGAAGTCAACTACTTTCTTTTTTACCATAATATCTATGAGATGTAGACTATCATTAAATAAAAGTCTTATGTGGTTTCATGGTATTCGAAAGACATAATTTGTCAGACAATTATCAAATAATCGTATGACTATGATTAATTAAATTTAATTTTTAAAAAATATTTCTGACAGAAGAAATGATATTTTATGGATTTTTGGCGAGTTTTCCAAATGATTTAAATAGTTATAATAAGTTCCATCTACCAACGAAATGGACGGGATCCTATATGGAGTCAATAATAAATCAGGCTTTAAATAAGCACGAGAAGGATGAAAGAGAAAAACCTCGAGGTAAAACATTAGATGATGTTGATAAAGAAAAGATCGAAGAAGCTCCAGAAGATGAAGAACTTCGGAACTTATTAGAAACTCTTGAAGTCAAAATCAGAATATTCGGTTGTGGAGGAGGAGGATGCAATACTTTAGATCGTCTGACACAAGAAGGAATCAGCGGAGCCGAATTGATCGCATGCAATACCGATGCAAAACATCTACTTCACACTCATGCTCAGAAAAAGGTTTTGATAGGTAAAAACACTACTAGGGGTCTGGGTGCAGGTGCTAGACCTGAAATAGGTGAAGAATCTGCTAGAGAGTCAAAAGAAGATTTAAAAAAACATATGGAAGGAGCAGATATCGTATTTATCACAGCTGGAATGGGTGGAGGCACCGGTACTGGTGTCGCTCCTGTTGTAGCAGAACTAGCTAAAGAGGAAGAAGCACTAGTGATGGGAATAGTCACGTTGCCTTTCGAAGGTGAAGGTAAAGAAAGGATGAAGAACGCTAAAAAAGGACTTTCTAAATTAGAAAGATATTGTGATACTACAGTTATTATACCCAATGACAAATTATTGGAATTAGTACCTAATCTCTCTCTTAACGCCGCATTCAAAGTAGCAGACGAAATATTGATGGAATCTATTAAAGGGATGACCGAGATAATTACAAAACCAGGCCTAGTGAATTTGGATTATAACGATGTCAGAACAATAATGGATGACGGTGGTGTGGCCATGATTGGAATTGGAGACTCTGACGATCCAAACAATAGAGTCGACGACGCGGTTAATCAAGCTATTGGTTCACCACTGTTAGGTGAGATTGATTTGAGCGATGCAAATGGTGCTTTAATAAGAGTCACAGGTGGACCAGACATGACAGTAACCGAAGCAGAGAGTGCTGCCGATCTTGTAAACGAAAAGATTTCGGGCGACGCTAGGATTATCTGGGGATGTAACGTTGAGGAAGATCTAAAGAATACAATGAAAATATTACTAGTAATCACCAATGTTCATTCAGAATCCGATCAATTAGCCCATAAATCTATGCTCGGTTCTGGAGATGGCATAGACATGGTTAATTAGTAGATATATAGCAAAAAACATTTACCCCTTCATTCTATTTATTTTAATCACCTATGTTAGCAAAAGGATCTTTAAAACCAATATCTCTTTCATTTATTCCAGTTATCATTACAGCGATTCTAGGATATCATTTAAGGCATCATTTCATTTATTTTACTATCTTTTTCTTAATTTTATCTTTAATTGTTATACTCTTTTTTAGAGATCCAAATCGAACTACTGCAAAAGGTATAGTTTCTCCTGCTGATGGAAAAGTTATGTTAGTGGATAAGGAAAATAATAGGATAGATATTTTCATGAATGTCACAGATGTTCATGTTAACAGATCTCCCTATTCAGGAAAGGTAAATGATACAAAAAGAATCGATGGGGAATTTAAACCAGCTTTTTCAGAAAAATCTGAGAAGAATTTTAAACACGTAATAACCTTAGTGACCGATTACGGAACTATCAAGATACATCAAATAACGGGATTTTTAGCTAGAAGAATTGTCCCATATATTAAAAAAGGTGATGAGTTAAAAAAAGGAGAGCGTATAGGATTGATCCGTTTCGGTTCAAGGGTTAGATTGGACCTTCCAAATAGAGTTAATATAATTGTTAAAAAAGGTAATAAAGTTAAAGCTAGTGAAACTACAATAGGTGTTTGGAATGAAGATTAAAGAAACGCTAACGTCAATGAATATACCGGATTACATCACCCTATCTAATGGACTATTAGGTTTTTTAGCAATTACATATATTATTGATATGAAATTTCATTTAGCTTCCACAATACTGATAATTTGTATCGGAATAGATGGTTTAGATGGTTACATAGCAAGAAAATTTGATATGGTACATAAATTAGGTTCATATCTAGACATGGTTTCTGATACCCTCTCATTTAGCTTTGCCCCTGCCATGCTAGTATATTCTTCATATTATGACATTTCTTTGGGAAGGGCATGGGAGTCTCCAATTAATGCATTGGCGACATTTGTCCCGATGATGGTGGTTTTTTTTGGTGTATTACGATTATCTAGATTTGTAGATCTACAAAGTGAAGATCAGATCTACACAGGGCTACCAACACCACTATTTACTCTTTTAGTACTATGTATTTCATACATTTTAGGTTGGGGTCAGATCTACGATGTTTCAACTTATATACCCTTATTTGTTATAATGTTAATATCTCTTCTCCTTTACAGTAATATGCCATATCCAAAACTAAGGGGTGGTAAAAGGAAAGCTATAGGTTTGATATTTTTGACAATATCATTGTTAGGATTTATTTTTATTAGATGGGGTAAACAAATCGGCAATTTATTTATATGGATAACTTTATTTGTTTGTGTATTGTATATAATATTTGGACCAGTTCTGGTTGATAAATATGACCACGAAAAAAGAAGAAATAGCTAACAGTTACTTTAAATGTAACAAAAGAGAAAGAGCTGCTTTTGAATTAGGAATTAAACTCGGAGCATTATTTCACCAATTCATAGGTGCACCAATTAGTGAAGAAAACGCGAAGGATCTGGCGAAAGCCATGGAAAAAAGTTCTGAGAGACAGGCATATGTTCAATCAGCTGAAGTTTGTATAAACTTAGATAGACAAAAGAAAAGAAAAGAAGAGGGTATCTTTGAGTATACTACACTCACAGAGGATATGATAGAAGCAAAAATAAAAGTTGATTTTGAAGGGATCAAAGCTGAAGGTGTACTCAAATATATCGAAGAACTCAATTATCCTCTTATGTATATCAGTAGTCTCGATTAATTTATATATCTAGATACACATTAAGTACAGTAATAATAAAGTAGTGAAAAATGAGTTTAAACAAAATACTAGTATTAGAAGAGCGTTTAGGAATGGTAGATAAAGATGGTTAAAAGTTTAAAGATTGGTATCAGTGGTGTTATCGGTCTCGGTAAAACTGACACACTGAAAAGGATCATTAGTATGCTTTCTGAAGAAGGGGTCAGCGTGGGGGGTATGATTACTGAACCGATCCTTGAGGATAATAGACAAATGGGATTTCAGGTAATGAATTGGAAAACTAAGGAAAAAGCTGTTTTCGCCCATCTCAACTTAGACTCTCAGATCCGTATAAAAGGATATGGAGTTGACTTGGACGCTTTAAATCAAGTTGGTGTGAGAGCAGTTGAAGATGCAATCCGTAATGAAGATCTGATTTTGGTGGACGAAATTGGAAAGATGGAAGTCGAAAGTGAAAAGTTTAACCGGATTGTAAAAATTGCCCTAGATGTTAATAAACCCATGATACTTACATTTAACAAGAAATCAAGGAATCCCCTGTTACAAGACGTAAGACGAAGAGATGATGTAAGAATGCTGGAACTTACTGACGTAAATAGGGATCTACTTCCATATAAGGTAATCGACCTTTTTAAAGAAGAGATATGATGTAAATTGATGAAACCATGAGATGTTAGATGTGGATTTAATAAAAATTCAAGAAGGAAACACATATCTTTTGGTTCCTGAACATGAAAGAAATATAGGTCCAAAAAGTTCTCGCACTAAGGTATTTTATAATCCTGCAATGGAGCTTAATAGAGATATTTGCATCTCTTTTTTAAATTCATGGTGTAGTGGAAATGAAATAATTTTAGATGGTATGGCTGCGTCTGGAGTTAGGGGCGTTAGAATTGGTAATGAAGTTGATTGTGGCGAAGTCGTTATTAATGATGTTGATAAAGATGCGTTTGACCTTATCAAAAATAATATCGAGTTGAATGAACTTGAAAATGTATTTCCCAACGAAGAAGCTATCGAGATCCATGTATTGAATAACCGCTACAAATACGACTACATAGATATAGACCCCTTTGGAACACCAGTTCCATACTATTCATCTGTTGTAAAATCAATATCCAATAGAGGTGTTATCGCAGTTACTTCTACGGACACAGCTCCACTTTGTGGAACTTATAAAAAAGTTTGTCAAAGAAGATACTCAGCTAGTCCAATCAATAATTGGTGCTGTCACGAAATCGGACTTAGAATTTTAGTTGGTTTTTGCGTTAGAGAAGCCGCTAGATATGATAAAGGCGCTAAACCTTTACTTTCATATTATAATGGTCATCATTTTAGAACCTATTTACAGATCAGAGAAGGGGCAAAAAGAGGTAACAAAGCTCTGGAGAAATTAGATAACTTTTATTTTGATGATTTGGGTTGGTACCAAGAAGACGACAAAAAAAGGGATGACCTAAAGAGATCTGGACCGCTTTGGTCAGGTAAACTTTTTTCCAAAAAGGTTCTTAAAAAATTGGAACCAGTTGGTAAACTAGATGAGGAATTGATCTCACTCTGGAAAGATGAATGTGAAATGCCTCCTTTTTTCTATGATACGAATACCCTTGGAAGCTATTTTAAGATCGCTCCGCCATCTATGAAGGATTTTGAATCAAAAATAAAAGAAGCGGGCTTCGATATTTCACGGACCCATTTCAAACCTACTGGTTTGAAGACAAATGCAACATGTAACGACATCAAAAAACTATTCAGATAATTTTCTAATCTGAGAGGATAACTCTATCATCAAATTCTACTACTGGACATTTACCTAGACAGATTTTACAGCTATCACATTCTTCACTATTTATGATAATGCCATCATTAAATTTTATAGCATCGTTGGGGCATCTAGCTACACATATTCCACATTCGGAGCAAAACATTGCTTTTAGATATACCTCGTATATGTCATGATAGTCCAAATCATATCTCTTTAAAAATCCCTGGATTTTTTCAGTACTTATATTGCTATCGGATAAGATCTTGTCATCTGGTATCAATATATTGAGAAGGTTCCTAGTTCTATCATCGCTAATCATGTCCGATAACGATGGTTTGGACTTCTCTATATCGATTCTAGTTAAGTCCTCATCTTGATCTAAGAATGTTTTCATTTCTTTAGGTATCTCATTCCAACGCCAAAGAGCTAAACTTGTCCATATTTTAGGTAGATTGGCTTTTATTCTATAGTTTTCTAATATATCCTCAAATTTTTCATAACCTTCAAATCTTTTCTTTAATCTTTCAAGTTCCTCAATATCAGAGGCAGGACAAACCCAGCAGCCGATCCTTTCGAATCCCTTTTCATACAGTGGATTGTAATCTGCATCCCTCATAAATAAGTACAACCATATGTGTAAGGCCGTCCAATCCTGGATAGGGGAAGCAGATTTTTGACCTGGAACCCATGGATTATTCCATGTACTTCCTTTATCTTTCCTCTGCTCAGACTCATATCTTCGTTGGCCAATGAATGAAAGTACACCATCTGAATATTTCTGATCAATCAAAAGTGCTGTTGGGCCAAGTTTACAAGTCTTACAGCACCAGCGATAATCCTTAGAAGAAGGACCGAAATAATCAACGTTATCCCAATAACCACTTCTAGCCTTTTTCGATACAAGATTAAGATCGTATTTTTCAGCTATCTTTTTTACATTCTCTATGGTTTCAGGTAATTCGATACCTGTATCGATAAACAACATATCTGGTTTTATATCTGCATCCATAACAAGGTGTAATGTAGCTAAAGAATCCTTTCCGCCACTGTAAGCAACTGCAATCGGTAACTCTTTCTCTTCAACTTTTTTTCTTATAAAATCGATGGCTGTATCAACCCTTTTTCCGATCAAATGTTCATTTGCTTCAAGGGCTTGAGCCCATTCATTGCATGTACTTTTAACATTGAAATCTGAAACCCTCCATCGATTTTTAACTGCCTTTCCATAAGTTGATTTTATCATCTCTTTTGCATCCATCTGAGCTGATCCTGCAGCGATAACATTTCCTTTTTTATCAATTATCAATACCTCGTCATCTCTATGGATATTCTCATCTACATCAATTATTCCAGGAGCTAAAATACTAGCACCATTTAAGATAGGTTTAACAGCCCCATCATCAACAACCACGAAACCTTTTTTCGGTTTTGGTAATTCCTTCCATGGTCTTATTATAAATTCATAAGGTTCTTTTCCTTCGGCTCTTTTATAGATATTATACCTTAGATTCCCTATCACGTTTCCATCAATTATCACTTCGTCCATTCTATCTATATGCGGGGAATTATTAAGGAGGATTATTTCTTTTTCACCAAATACCCTCTGGAAATATATTTGACCCCATTGACGGTTGATAGTTTTCTTGATAAGTTCTTTATCTAAGTCGAAGGCTGGCCTTACATCACCAGGTGGTGTGATTTTAACTTTTACACCTTCGGAAGAACAGATCCCACAAGTCCCTTTTTCAACTAAAGGTAGATTGCAATTTTCACACCAATGAAGATGAATTTTACCCAATCTTACGATAGACATGAAGTGACATCTAACTATATCTCATAAAAGATTTCTGGTATCTTTTAATATTTACAACTATTAATCTACAGGTAAAACAGACTTATCCGGTAGTTCTTCCTTTACTTTTTTAGCAGTTGAACCCTGTAAGGCTTTTGATATAGGGCCTTTATTAGTACTGTGGATGATCACGTAATCCACACCTATTTTCTTATAATCTCCTATGATTTCATCAGAGATCTCTTCAGTGTTCCTTAATCGGACTTCGGTTGGAATCCCCGTAGATTCCACCATCTTGATCAATCTTTCTGCATACTCATCGGCCTGATTCTTTTTTTCTTCTCTAACAGTTTCTAGAAAATCTTTTTTTTTCTCCATTCCGACTGCTGCGTCAACTAATTCAGGTGTGGAATCTTCTTCGATTATTTTAGAAATTACTATACGGTCAGGTTTAATCTTAAAAATATATTCCTTTATTTTCCTTAGGGCATTTTTGTCGTACTCTTCCCTATAGCTTGCGATCAATAGAATCTTTTCATCACTATATTGACCTTTAGGCATTAGGTTCCTCCATCGCCAGAGCAGTCATATCTAAAACAACATCAAACTAAGATTTTATATATACTTTTTGTTTCAATTCCGATGGATTGATATATCAGCAAGGCCTTATTTTATATGTCCTGCATAGAAGGTCCCGGCGAGTTTCCCAGGACTATGAACCGAGATGCAAATGCAGGACATGGTCCTGATGGGTCCCCTCGTGAGGTTAGGACGTGACGTCCTCCTATGAACAAGGATCAACCCCAGGACCGGACAAACCCCTGGCTAGAGTCAGGAAGGGGAGATGGGGGTCCCCTACGATGAACCTTACTGTTACAGCCAGGGGACAACTTCAAAATAGAGAGGATAACTATCGATAAAAAAATAAAAAGATGTCCTAAATGTGGAAGTACTGACATCGTATCTGTAGCAGGTATGATGACCGGGTACAAGTATCACTGTCGAAAATGTGATTACGTAGGGGTTCTAATTCTAGAAGAAGACCTAGAAAATAATTCTGAAAGATAGTTCATCAATATGATTTTATGCGAACATTACCTGCTTTTTTATCTCCCTTTCTGGTGACTCATTCAAAACCTTGTCTATCGCTTTTAAGAAATCGTCGTTCGTGGTTTTATCTCTATCATCCCTTATAGAGAACATACCTGCTTCGGTACATATTGCTTTTATATCCGCACCACTAGCATTGTCCGTTTTTTTGGAGATATAATCGAGATCAATGCCCTCTTCTAAAGACATTTTTTCCATATGGATCTCAAAAATTCTCTTCCTAGATTCTTTATTTGGTAATGGAATTTTAATTATCCTATCAAACCTGCCTGGTCTAAGAAGAGCTCTGTCTAGAAGTTCTGGTCTATTTGTTGCACCCATTATCTTAACTTCACCAACCGGTTCGAATCCATCTAATTCGGAAAGTAACTGCATCATAGTTCTCTGTACTTCCCTATCTCCTGAGGTGGCACCTTCTAACCTCTTTGTAGCGACTGAGTCTAATTCATCAATGAAGATTATAGTAGGTGCTTTTTCCCGGGCCATATCAAATAATTCTCTCACCATCCTAGCCCCTTCACCGATATATTTCTGTACAAGCTCTGAACCAACGAATTTTATGAATGTTGCATTCGTCCGTCTAGCAGCGGCCTTTGCTATCATAGTTTTACCGGTACCAGGTGGCCCAACAAGAAGAACTCCTTTAGGTGGATCTATACCAACATTCTTGAACTTCTGGGGATAAAGTAATGGTTCTTCTATTGTTTCTTTTACTTCTCTGATCTGATCATCTAATCCACCGATATCCATATAAGATACAGATGGTTTTGATATAATCTCGGCTCCCATAACATTGGGATCCGCAGATGGTGGAAGTGTTTTAACTATTGATAAAGTCTGTTTGTTAAGAGCAACTCTAGTGCCAGACCTTATAAGTTCCTTGGGTAAATAATCTGCAACATTCACAATAAAATCAGGTCCTGTCGAACTTTCAATAACTGCTTGGCCATTCGGTAAAGATTCCTTTATAGTACCTACAATTAATGGCGGTTTCTTTAAACGGGCTATCTCTTTTTTTATCTCCCTAGTTTCACTTTTCAAACGTTCTAATTCAGTCCGTACATAATCATCATTGAAACCTTGAGTATTAGTTTCTTCAAGAAGCTGTTCATGTTTCTTCTGAATCTCATCGATTTTTTGTGTCAGCTTCTTCGAACTGTCCTTTATATCTTCTTCTTCCAAATGACCACCAATTTCCTATATTTTTTCATGAAATTAGTTTATTATAAAGGTTGTGGTCAGATTCCAGACGAGTAAATTGAAAGCCCTTACACATGTTTGTGGAGCCGTTTAATTGCTTGTCTTTTACTCTTATCTTCTACTTCTGCCTTCTCCAAAACCACTTTTAAATTATCTATAGTCGAGTTGTATACTTCTTCATCTACCGGATAAGGGGTACCATCTTTACCTCCATGAGCAAAACTATATTTTACAGGATCCTTCCAACTTGGTTCTGAACCATAAATCAAATCCGAAAGTAAAGCAAGTGCTCTGATCTTTTTTGGACCCATACCTTCTAGTGAAATCAACTCTTCATAATCCTTAGGTTGTAGTTCATAAGCTCTTTTNAAAGTTTTCCAACCCCTTTTAGATATATCCATATCTAAAACCTGATGACGAGTTGGCATCTCTATATCTTTCTGAAAATTAGTTATGGTTGTCTGACCTTTTACCCTAAAATATTTTTTTAGATGCTCTGGATCATCATTTATTAAATCAATAGATATCTTTTTAGTTTCTTTACTTCTCCTATCAGTCATATTCAGAACGTTTTCTTCCTTACGATCGCAACAAACACCTTTATGGGGTTCTTCGATAAAGTCTTCAATATCTTTAGAAAGCCAATGATATCTCCTAGCATAACCTACATCATCATTCATTCCCTGCTGAATTACTCCCCATTCCCCAGATCCTGTCAATATGAAACTATGATGATACAATCTATATTTATCTTGGATACAGGAATTATCAACCTTAGCAATGATCTTAGAATAGTATGGTATATCATCAAATTTTTTAGGAGATAAACTAAAATGATCTTCTAATGACTTTATCTCATTTGGCGTATTCATACTCGCCTTACCTTTACCTCCTAGAAATGCTATACCGTGTTTTTCAGGGTCTAGAGCTACTTTTAGTGCCCCACAGGTTGTGGTAGTAGTTCCACTCGAATGCCAATCAAAACCAATCGCACATGACAAAGCTTGAAACCAGTATGGATCTGTTACCCTTTCTAGGAATTCTTTCTCTCCATATTCCTCTAAGATAACTTCAGTAACACACCTGCTGAGTTGCACCATCTTTTCGAATAACCACCTAGGTGCTCGGCCTGTGTGTAATGGAAGGTCAACAGTACCTCTACTCCGCATAGATATAAATCATGAAATTAGAACTTAATGTTTTTGGAGAGGGGTGGGTAATCAGTGAAAGTAGAAAATGATTTATAACCGCCGAGGGGATTAGAAAGAAAATGGATAAGAGAAAAAAGCTGATGAAGATCTATGAATTATTAAAAAAAGAATTTGGAAAACAAAATTGGTGGCCGGCAGAAACAAAATTCGAGATGATGGTTGGTGCAATATTGACACAAAATGTGAGTTGGAATAATGTGGAGATAGCTATCGATAATCTGAAAGAGAATGATATACTTGATCCCTTTTCAATACAATCTTCTTCACTAGGTGAGATTCAAAAATTAATTAAGCCAACTGGATTTTATAAACAAAAATCTAAAAGATTAAAACGTTTAGCAGATGCAGTGGTCGAAAACGATGGTTTAGAGAAGTTACTACAAAAGGATGATCTAAGAGAGTATCTTTTAAATATAAATGGGATAGGTCCCGAAACAGCTGATAGTATAATATTATATGCTGCAGATAGACCTAAATTCGTAGTCGACTCCTATA
>SL_8KL_010_SEDDRAFT_10001086_pt1 | contig 23638 bp, 27 predicted proteins | sample SodLakKL_010_SED_4_FD_11160 | JGI IMG/M metagenome (IMG submission 11160) | reverse complement strand
GTGTTAAGCAATTAACCAACGCTATTCTACTATGGAGCATTTTAATCATGTCTCAAAAAGAAGTCGATAGGCACCATATCATAACACGTCGTATAAATGGTCGAAAACAGAAAGGTCAGAGCAAGTATTAATTAATCAAAAATTCCAAAAGCGGACATTTTTACTTTGGTTTGACATACACTGCACTGGTCCATTCGCTATGCAGCTTCAAGCATTTCAAAAACCATGAAAGGAAAGTACAATAAAAAAGAAAAGAACGGATCTTCTTTACTTAAGACACTTTGAGAAACACTGCACCCAACGAGAGGATTCTCACTACTCTACCTACCCAAGGAATCCTAAACAGAGTTCTTGCGTAGAGATATCTCATCTAGGCAGATGAAAGAGAGTTCTATCTTCAAGGAAAAGTGAATAGTTTTCTTCCAGCAATGAGAAAAAGGAGAATATGCTTGGAGCAATATTCGTCCTCATGCAGCTCTTCAATACCTCACACCTTACGAGCGCTGCAACAAATTAAAAAAGAAAAGATTACCTACTAGAAAGGTAATCATATTACAAGCATAGGCGTATCACATATATCTAGACCTAGACAAATTCCTCCAATAAGTGGTTGTCATCTTTTTATTTATAAGAAATAAACTTAATTTTTCATTAAATAAACTTTATTCAAAATAGGAGTAACGATAGTTCCTAGGACATCTAAGACAATAAACACCCATAGTACTCTTAAAGCTTTTTCGGAATCATCAACAACTTCAAAATTGAGCAAAGAGAATATCAACGCAACAATTCCGATAAATGATAGAGTAGTAAACAAAGAGTACTTAACAGAGGGCTTTGCAGGATCTATTAGCAAAAGTAAGCATGCTTGTGCAGAACTAAAGGCAAGAATAATCAACGTTAACATTGATTTACCCCAGTATGTTACTTCAGCAAGAAGTTGTAAACCAAAAACTACAAACTCCCATGTGCCTAGTAGTGAGATTAGAAATCCTAGAACAGATATTGCTATTCCCAAGAGAGGAAAAACGGCATATTTTCCTTTCTTATACAAAACCAAACAACATAATCCTGTCAAGCTAAATCCAGCTAGGTAAAAGGTTGTATGTAATACTTTTTGTGAAACACTGAAACTTCCAAACAAGATAATGAAGATCCCAATCAGCGCACTAATGCTGAGGGAAGCAATCATTGCAACAAGAAAGGTTTTTTTGAAATTAAAGTCTTTTTCCATGATTGCTTGTCTTTACCACTGAGCATCAATCAATGCCCACTCCTCTTCTTTTTCTTCAAAAAAGAATGTTTTTTCCGTGTCATCAACTCCCCTAGGCGGAGTATAGATCATTTTTGCCGAACCTCCTTCTATCTCACTACTCCTGTTCGATCCACCGTTTCTCTTGAGGAAATCAAGAGGACCAACGAGTTCATTTCTTTCTTCTTCAAAATACTCTTCTGTCTCTTTTATAAACCTTTCTTTATTCTCTTTAGTCACCTCATCACCAAGAAGGTCTTGTATTGTTTCTTTATCCTCTTCGCTCAAACCTTCACTTTCATCTAAAGTCATGCCAGTAGCTCTCACAGAAACATTTTCCGCTAACTTCTCCAAATCGACATGTTTATCAAAAAGATCTTTGTCTCTTTCTTCCAATGAAAGAATTATATTATCAACCGTGTCTCCTAAAGGCCCGTCAGATCTTTGTATGAAAAATATTAACAAAAGAACAGCCACTACAATGATTGCCCCTATTGTAATTACTTTTTTCATAATTATTTTAATTAACTTTTTAACCTTTTTAATTACTTGCTAAGACTATATGATTTTATTCTGCTATCAATCCAAACACAACAAAAAACCCCAAACATCTTCTGTTTTAAGAACATCATTTACTTTTACGGAAAGCGCCGATTGATTCTTTTCTTGCCAAACAAAGCTCGGCAATTTCTTTTAGCAGCTTCTCCTGTGAGGTTAAGCTCTTTTTGCTTTGAAGAAACTCTTTCAATTCTTGCAACTTCTTGTCTGTTTTTAGAGGGCCCAACGCCTCCCATGCCATCGCTTTTACTTCCCGAGACAACCCCAAGCGCCCAACTTTTTTCATATTAACAGGAGTCTTTATGTCTCTATTCGTCGTTTTTAATTTTTCGTTAATGTCTAGAGCAGCCCTTCTACCAAATATCAAAGCTTCCAATATGGCTAATCCTCCTATTCTGTTGCTTCCGTGCAACCCTCCTGTCACCTCTCCTGCAGCATAAAGGTTGCTTCTACTGGTTTGTCCGTTTTCGTTTATAGTAATTCCTCCAATAGAAAAGTGAAAAGCAGGATGCAGCTCGATCTTTTCCACTTCTTCTTTTTTGAATTTCTGAAAAATAGATCCGAACTCGTTCTCTTTTTTGAATCGCTCAAACCAATCATCTGAGCAGACCATTCGCCCATAAACCTTTCCCTTTAAAGATTGTAAATAAAACTCTTCTGTCATCTGAGGAAAAATATGATGATGCTTATTGTTTCGAAGTGCATCGGCAACCTCCGCCGACAAGAACTGTTCACCACTCTCATCCTCATACTCCATGGCAGTCAAGATATCGCCAGAAATAAGAAGGCGAGGGAATCGCTTATCAACGACCAAAAAAGGATGAAACATGAAGAACTCCAGATCCCTCGTCTTCAATCCTATCTCCCGGCACAACGCCAAGACGCTACCATCAGAGTCCCTACTTCCCGTAGTGAACTTAAAAAGACCACCAAGACCACCAGAAGCAAGAATCGCGTAACGAAAAAATACATTCACTGCTTGACCACTATCAAAGAGCCTAACCACGACTCCAACCACCTCATCCTTTTTGTCAGTTAAGAAGTTTTCTACGCTTCCTTTTATGGATCGCACCCCTTTCTTTTCTTTTAACTTATTACGAAGAATCTTTTTGGTCTCCGTTCCGGGTAATGAGTAATCAGGAATCAGTCCGATATTTGACTCTCTCAACTTTATTCCCGCTTTTTGCAGATCTTCAATTGCTTTATCATAGTCCCAAAGAAAAGCATCCACCAGAGCAGAGTCATTGATGTTGCCTCCCATTTGTAAGATCTTCTCTCTCAACTCTTCTTTCGGTCTAATCATCATATTCCATGGAGAAAAAACAGAGTTAGATCCTCCTCTTTCAATTAGAACAATATCCTCAGAGTTTAAGTTAAGGGCGGCACTCAAGCCTGCCCCACCTCCTCCAATGATCAGTGCCGATGTTTTGATTGTTTTCGTCATGCTTATTAATTTTAAGACAGACTGCCATGACTATTTCTTCAATGCTATCTCTTTTACGTTACCTAAAACTTTATCACAAGCAAAACAGAAATGCATTAAATCGTCAATCAATTTTTCAGCAACAACTTAAGTAATTTTTGTGTCCAAAAAAACAACACCCGCATAAAGCGGGTGTTTTTGATACAACTCTACTTACTTTTTCTTAGTGCAGTTCTGACAGCTTCTCCACACTCACTCTGGTAGTATCCTCACCATAACCGATAACAGCTCCCTTCACGGTGTGTGATCCTTCGGAAAGAGGCTCTTCTTCCATGTCATGTGTCCACTCCCAGGTTTCCGATTCACCGGCGGGAATGTCTACAGAAGTAAGTGCCATAGTGCAGGGTCTGTCCTCGTTACCAAAATCACCAATCTCATAGAAAGTCTGACATCCGCTGCTAAACTCTAGGGTAACTTCCTCGGAGGTGTTGTTTGCCGCCTCTATCTCAATCTCTATCTCTTCATCTTGATGGTAGGTTCTTTTGTCGGTCTCTACATTCACTTCGATTTGAGGCTCTTTTTTACACTCATAGAGCTCATTTAATTTGTCTCTTGTTGAGGGCCCTACAAATCCTGTTGGATGTTGCAAATCAAGAGGAAAAAGTATCTCTCTTTCATATTTTTCCTGAAAACCGGAAACGGAAGAAGCGGTTAACTTAACAAACTCTTCTTTTTCCGCAGGAACAGAGAATGCTTCTCTTGAAAGCGCCTCATGCAGTTTCGCCACATCTTCTCCTTCATCGCCTATTCTCAAGTCCTTGCCAAAATCATAGCACCACTCATCTTTCTTGGGCTTAATCAGTTCATCGTACTCTCTCAATCGCCTCTCTATCTCTTTTATTCTCTCTTGTGCTCTTGCTTGTGAAGGAAGTTCCTCTATTCTGGAAAGCATGCCTTCTATTTGATTTCTTATTTTTTCTGTGTCAGGTCCTTCCCCGGGAACATCTCTTTGAGGGAAAGCTTCTGCTGCTCCCCCCAAGAAGAGTCCCACAAAAAGAACAATAATTAATGCGTATTTTTTCATAATCTTAATTTTTTATTTACTAAAAAGAACGACCTTTTAAGTGTCTTGTGCCCTCATGATCTTTACCCCCAGAGTCGCAACCACCGACCCGGCAAAGATCAAGAGAGCTGCAAAAACAGACCACGCGATAGCGTTCATCAGCTCGTCTAAAAAAAGCAGTTCGTGTAACGGAAGACTTTCTTCTTCCATCTCAAGATGAATCTCCGTACTCTCAAACAGCTGCGGAGGCTCTTTTTCATAAACAAATATCTGCACAGAAGCAAAAACGCTATAGAAAACAAGTAAAAGACCTGCGGCGATGAGAAAAAAAGAAAAATACTTCATTATTTTCTTTTATCATTTTTGGCAACAATGTAAAGATTGCTTCTCTTTCCTTTTGATAAAACACCTTCTTTTTTTACGTAAAGCCCCGCCTTTTTTGCGACAAAAGCAAGTTCTCCTTTTTGAAAAAGATGATAGTAGCGCTCTCTCTTGTTAAAAGGTATAATGGTATCGTGTGCATCAAAAGGAGAAAACATACTCATAAAACGGCTTAAAAAAGAGCTCTTTTTGCTTCTGTTCCAAGCAGTAACAAAAACCTCTCCTCCGGGCTTTAACACTCTTTTCATCTCTTTTAGCGCCTTTATCCTGTAGTCTTTAGAGGGAATGTGGTGTATAAGGGCAACGGAGTAGATCCTGTCAAAAACACCGTCCTCAAAAGGAAGATGAAGAGCGTTTGCAACAACAAATCTTGCTTGTGGAAACTTTTTTCTTGCCTCTTCTATCATATTCTCAGAAAAATCTACTCCTGTATAGTCTGTATGAAAAAGAAAAGAAAAGAACCTGCCGTTCCCGCACCCGACATCAAGCACCTTTTCTCCTTTCTTTGCTCTTTTAAAGAAAGGTTCCATTTCCGGCCAAGGACTTCTTCTCGACCTTGAAAAATGAGAAGATATGGAATTATAATCCTCTCGTAAGTTTTCAATTATTCTGTCAGCATACTTTTTTCTCATGAAAATAGAAAAAGAGATAATAAAAACGCTAGAAAAAGAAAGCCTCTCTCCCGAAGAGCTTTCCAAGCTAAAGCGTAAACTTTCAAAAAAATACGGGTTACCCATGCCAACAAACATGAGGGTGCTTCAATTTTATCATAAAAAAGGAGGAAGGGACGAAAAAGTGGTATCAAGCCTCAAAACAAGTCCCGTACGATCCCTTTCGGGAGTAGTGAACATATCGGTTCTTACAAAACCATTTCCTTGCCCGGGAAAGTGTATATTCTGTCCTCTTCAAAAAGATGCACCCAAAAGCTACATGAAAGACGAACCCGCCGTGATGCGTGCCATGCTCGCAAAATATGACGCAAAAAGACAGATGGAGATAAGAATGAAAGCGCTTTTAATGACGGGGCACTCTACAGACAAGATAGAGCTGCGCATCGTAGGGGGGACATGGTCATACTACCCCAAAGAGTACAAAGAAGATTTTATAAAAAAGTGTTTTGACGCTTGCAACGAAGAGAAAAGCAGCACACTAAAAGAAGCACAAAAGAAGAACGAAAAAGCAAAACACCGTATCGTCTGTCTTTCCATAGAAACACGTCCCGATTTTGTAACAAAAGAAGAGATAAAAGAGATGCGCAAAATGGGAGTTACGATGGTTGAGCTGGGAGTGCAAAGCTTGTTTGATGAAGTACTACACGCATCCTCCCGCGGACACACCGTAAAAGATTCTGCGAAAGCAACAAAACTGTTAAAGAACGCCGGATTCAAGGTGTGCCACCAAGTGATGCTAGGACTACCGAAAAGCACGTCCTTAAAAGACCTTAAAACCTTTGAAAAACTTTTTAAAAGCCCTTCTTTTAGACCAGACATGTTAAAAATATATCCTTGTGTTGTGTTAAGAGAAGCTCCTCTTTATGAGCTCTACAAAGAAGGAAGTTACACCCCTCCTTCTGATGAAGAGCTTTTTGATACAATAAAAAAGGTGAAGCGCGATATCGTTCCTTCTTATGTACGCATTCAACGTCTTTTTCGCGACATATCATCGAAAAGCATCGCGGGAGGATCAAAGATATCAAACATGCGACAAGTAATAAAAAGGGATGCAGAAAAAGAAGGTTGGGAGTGTCAATGTATACGCTGCAGAGAAATAAAGAGCAGTCCAGTAAAAGAAAAACTAAAAATAAGAACAAGAAAATACAAAGCATCCGGAGGAGTAGAGGTGTTCTTCAGTGTAACCTCCGGAAAAAAGATCTGTGCCTTTCTACGTCTCCGCCTAAAAAAAAGGAAAACAGCCATTATAAGAGAGCTGCGCACCTACGGTAAACAGGTGGCCATAAAAAAGAAAGAAAGAGATGCACAACAACACAAAGGAGTGGGAAAGGCTCTTGTCAAGAAAGCGGAAGAAGAAGTAGGAAGTGGTCGCATGGCGGTAATATCAGGAGTAGGAGCAAGAGATTACTGGCGCAAAATGGGATACCGACTAAAGGGAACCTATATGATAAAAGACCTCTAAAAGAAGATAACCGAAAGCAACGGAGAAAACGATAGGAGGAAGGGCGGGAATGGGCCGCTTTATCTGTGGAGTGATAAAGAACAGAAAGCTCAAAAAAAGCCCGATAAGAGAAAAGACAAATATAAATAAAGAGTAAAACACTCCTTGCGAAACAAAAGAAGCACAAAGAAGTAAAGGTATCATTATATCTCCTCCTCCCAGTATCATAAACCTGTCTTCAAGATTTACATTTTTAAGATCGGAAAAAAAGTCTTTTACATAAAAAGGAACCACTAATCCGAGAACAGACTTTGCCTCTATCATTCCACGTGCCATCTCAACCATGTGCCTTGTTTTGTAAACAGCAATAATATCGTAAATGGAGAGAACGGCCGCGATAACGATCACGTGCAACGGTTCAAGAGATGTTCCGATTATCGCTCCCGCGCCTGCAATGGCAACGATTATCCCAAGATTATGCAAAATAACAAGCGGCTTCTTGATAAGAAGCACAACGAGAATAAGCAAAACAGGCAAAGCGTACGCACCCAAAAAAACAAGAAGGGTCACGTATCCTCCGATTATCACGGAAAAGATGAGCATAAACCGGAAGAAGTGACTCTTGTACTTTTTTGCCACTCTGAGAACAAGAAGAATAAGAAGAGTGGCAAGAAGAAAATACAAGAGAATCATTCCGGAAGTGATCTGTTCTCCGGAAACAGAAGACGCATAAGCAAAAATATTTTCCAATCGCAAAGAAACAGCTATTCCCAGCAGAATAGCTGCCCCAAAAAGAGCTGCCTCTATTAAAAATACTTTTAGTACAGTATTCACCGGGAAACTCGTATTAAGCCAGAACAGGGAATGGTTTCCACTCCCTTAAGTTCATCGAGAAAAAGATTGATTCCAATAGAATCAGAAGACATATGACCCGCAATAACCACATTTATGTGCGCTTTCTCCGCCTCTTCTCTGTGCTTATCAGACATGTGCATGCCAATAATTGTTCCTGCGCCTGCTTGTGACAGTTTCTCATATATCTGCGGAGACCCCTCTGTTCCTCCTGTTATCTCTGTTAAAACCACATTCCCGGCACGATTGTTTTCCGACCCCACAAACATTCTTGGCCCGGCACCCATCTTTTTCGCACTCTGATACTCTTCTATTTCTAGTAAAGCATTCATTACATCTTCTACAAGAAAAGGATTCTTTTCCTCTATCTTCTTCTCCACAAACCTTGCAACCATATTGTCTGCAGGAGTATGTATGCACATAAAAGGAATATCAAGCAAACGTGCCATGTCAACAGCGCGATTATGATTTCCGGGAGCTATGCTGCGGGAGACCTCTTCTATTCTTTTTTTGAGCAGTTTCTCCGCCACGTTAACGGGAACACCGTACTGGTGGAGCATGTCTATCTGCAACTCCATCACGTCGTCTATGCCCGGAAGACCCACTCCGCGCGGATGGTGAGAAATAACAAGGTCTATGTCTCCTCTTTGTTTGGCGTACAAAAGCTCATCTCCATCTATGTCTATTCCCGCAAGTATCTTTTTCACCTCCTTGTCAGTGTCGCCATAAAGTACACGCGTGTCAGAGAAAGGGTTTGAAAGCTTCTCTTCATCAAAGTACTCCTTCTTATTCTTGGGCATTTTTTTATACGCCCTCTTCCTTCTCTCCATCATATAAGAGATCTCCTCCTCTCCTCGAAAATCGTTCTCAATTCCCTTTTTTATTGCTAGGTTGTATATGTCTTTTATGGTCATTGTATAAACTTTTTACTGCTTCTATTTTCTCTTCACGCGAAAGACCGCTTTGCCTTATACGCGCCTTCTCTTTGCGAATATATTTTCTTATGCTTTTCGGTAACTTCTTCATAGTATACTGCAGTGATTTTATTTCTTACGAGGCATCTTGTCAAAAAACTCTTTTGCTATCTTTCTGTCATCCCACGGTATCTTTTCTCCTCTCGCAAGACACATCCACGGCTCGGAGCCCTTCCCGGTAATAACGATCACATCTCCTTCTTGTGCCTGACTTATCGCTTTCTCTATTGCCTCTTGACGATCAATGACCTTGTCTGCTCCCGAGGGCGCAGTTTGCTCCACGATGCTTCGCGGATCCTCATCGTAAGGATCTTCGCTTGTAACAATTATCTTGTCACAGTTCTTTGAAGCAACCTCTCCCATTACGGGACGCTTCCACTTGTCTCTCCCTCCTCCACACGCTCCAAACACACATATTACACGACGAGGAGAAAAATCTCTTCTTACCGCCTTGTAGACAAGCTCCAACGACTCAGGAGTAACAGCATAGTCCACGATAACACGGAACGGAGAAGAGATGACCTCCTCCATCCTGCCAGGAACAACGCCCATCTCTGATAATGGCTTTTTTACCGATCTTTTGGGAAAAACAGCAGCAACTGCCGCAAGCACGTTATAGACATTAAAACTACCCTTTAAGGGGACAAACACATCCTCTCCATTTATGACAAAACTTACTCCTTGCGAAGTACTTTGAACTTTTTCCGCAAAAACCTGTGCGCTTCTGCTCTTCAAAGAGTAATATATCTTCTCTTTTGCGGGAAAAGAAAGAAAGTAGTCTTTGTGTTTATCATCAAGATTTATAACGTGCCTTCTTTTTGTTTCCCGAAACAGCTTCCCTTTTGCTTTTTTATAGTTCTCAAAGCTGCCATGACTTTCTATGTGCTCCTTGGAAAGATTTGTCATTACCGCCGTATGGAAATTTATAAAACGGTGGCGATGCTGTTCTATGCCCTCCGAAGAAACCTCCAATACGGCATAACTACACCCTGCATCGACCGCCTCTCTTAAGAATCTTTGTAGGGCAAACCTACCCGGCATCGTCATCTTTAAAAGATTGTCTTTCTTTTTGTTGTTGACCTCAAACTTCACAGAAGAAGTGGAGGCAACACGGTAACCTTCTTTCTTCAGTATCTCGGAAATAATATGCACCGTGGTTGTTTTGCCGTTGGTTCCCGTAACCCCGATAACTCTTATACCTTTTGAAGGAAAGCGGTAAAGAATCGCGCCTAAAAAAGAGAGTAGAAAGTGATATATGCTATAAAGTTTTTTTATCATTTTTTATCAAGCATCTTTAAGGCTTCTTGTACTCTCTCTTCTCTCTCCTTTTTTCCGTCAATCTTTTCAAGCGCTTTTTCTATATCATCTGCATCAAAGCCGAGACCCTTTAAGACATCGAAGGCTTCGTCCTTCTCTTTTTTCACCTGTTTTCGGGAAAGCTCAAATATGACTCTTTCCCCTTTCTTTTTTCCTATCTTGAATATCTTTTTCATCACCTCCTTGTCTTCTCTCTCTATCGCTTCCTTGAACTCTTTCATGGGAGCAATGGAAGCAATCTGCATAGCCGTCTTCGGCCCAATGCCCGATATCTTCAGAAGATCCCTAAAGAAAGAAAGATTCTCTTTTTCCTTGAATCCATAAACACGCATGTTGTTTCCCGTGAAATGCACAAAACAGAACACTTTTTCTTTCTTCTGCAGTCTTTTTTTTGTTTCCTCGGAAACAAACACTTTGTATCCCACTCCACCCACATCTATGACGATAAAGTCCTCTTCTTTTTCTGTTACTTCTCCTTTAAGATAATATATCATACCCTATTTCTATCATAAAAACACTTTTTACTCCACAGTCTTGGTTGACCAAAAGAAAAAACAGTGGTAAACTAGAGCAATATGCCAATAACGAAAGCAGCAAAAAAATCTCTCAGACAGAACCTGAAACGTAAGATACTAAATCTTCGCTATAAACGCTCCATGAAAGAGAAGTGCAAAAAGCTGGAGTCTCTTTGTGCTGCAGGAAAAAAAGAAGAAGCAAAAAATATGCTTCCTGAAGCGATGCGTGCAGTAGACAAGGCTGCAAAGAGAGGAATTATTAAAAAGAACACTGCAGCAAGAAAAAAGTCTCGTCTTTCCAGAGTATCGTCTTAGAACTCGGAAAGGATCAGATGTATAAATGTAACAGGATCACCTTGTCCCGTTTTTGATTTCAAATCACTGTAAAATAAACGAGAGTGTATCGTTTCCAACTTTTCTTTTGAAAAATTACTCGCTTGTGAAATGCTCTTCTTTGCTACAAAAGGATGCATTCCCGCTTTGCTGCACAAATCATCGTAACTCGTAGCGCCTTTTGCAACAAGAAGATTTCTCACTTGATACTCCATCATGGAAAGTATATATAGCGGATGATCTCCTTTTTGTAGATGATTATAGATAAGCAAGGCAGCTGTGTCTTTCTTTCCTTCTGCAAGAGCGTCCATGGCCTTAAATATATTCCCTTGGAACTCCGACCTAACAAAAAGCTTCACACTCTCCTCTGTTATTTCTCCTTCCAGATAAGAAGAAAGCTTGTCTATCTCCATTCTCGCTCTCCAGAGATCACCTCCTGTAAAGTCCACTATGAGCTCAAGAGCATCTCCCCTAAAAGTCACTCCTCTTTTTTGAGACTCTTCTTTTAGAAAAGAAACAGCCTTGCCCTTAGAGAGAACAGAAAATTCTTGAATAAACGCCTCCACTCTCTGTAGCTCTTTTAGTAAAGAGTCGTCCTTCTTTATCTCTCTTTCTTCATAAAAAAGAAATATGCTTTCCATTCCCTGTAACTCCTCCGCCTTTTTGACAAGCGCTTCCTTTATATTTTTTATAGCATCACGTATGACGACAAACCTTTTCTCTTCAAACATAGAGGTTTGCTTGCCTTCATCGACAATATCGCAGAAACGAGCATCGTCGTAAAACACTTTTACATCAACGCTTCCGGGGTACTTTTCTCTGTAACCCTGCATAATCTCTTCCATCTTCTTTCGCTTACGATAAGAGTCTTTTCCGTAAAGAAGAATTATCATAGCTTTTGACAGTAAGGGCAGTAATAACTGCCTCTACTTCCCAAGATTATTCTTTTTATTTTGCCTCCACAAGTAAAGCAACTACAGTCTTTTCTGTTATACACAAGATGCTCTTCTTGATATCCACCCTTGGTTCCATCTATAAGACGGTAATCGCTTGTGCTGTCTCCTTGCAACTCTATAGATTTTTTCAACACTTTCAAAGAACAGTCGTGTAATTTCTCCGCCTCAACAGAAGAGAGAAGGTGTGATCTCTTAGCGGGGTGTATTTGTGCCATATGAAGAGCTTCCGCGGCATATATGTTCCCCATTCCAGAGATAAATTTTTGGTCCATAAGGAGCGGTTTTATCTCTCTCTTTTTTTGATGCAGCATCTTTTTAAACTCTTCCTTTTGTAGTGACATTATGTCGGGACCAAGAGAGCTTAAATAGTTCTTCAGCTCAAAAGAAGAGAGTAAACGCACATCAGCAAACTTTCTCTGATCGGAAAGAGCAAGCTGCTTGCCGTCATCAAAAAGAAACATGAAGCGCAAAAATTTGTTACGCTTGTCTTGCATTATCTCTTCTTCGCTTTCCCATTCACCGTCTACCATTTTCCATTTTCCAACAAGAAAATGTCCCGTCATTCTCAAGTGCACAAACAATGATTTACCGTCCTGCAAAGAAAAAACGATGCACTTTCCTTGACGGTATATGTCCTCTATGCGCATGCCCTCCAAGAGCATCTGGGGCCACGCACGAACAAAGGTCCTTTTCAGGACCTCTCTTCTTAATGATCTTACAGTTGTCTCTACTTCGGGTAGTTCCGGCATAACAAAAAGCACTCCAGAAAGCTTGTTTCAAGAAGAGCTATAGTGTCTCTCTTACCTTGCTTACGATCTCTGCCGGAGTGAAGTGCGCTTTTATGAGAAAGTCCACCGCACCAAGCTTTAATCCTCTTTCTACTTCCGACTTCTGTCCCAAATTGGAAAGTATGATTATCGGTATCTCCGAAGTAGAAGGGTCTTGTTTTACTCTTTCCAGAACCTCAAAACCGTCTATTCCCGGAAGAATGAGGTCGAGAAGAACCATGTCGGGCTTCTCTTCTTTTATCTTCTCTTCTCCTTTTTCACCATCAACAGCCTCCACCACTTCATAACCCTCTCTATCAAGTTTTCTGGTGATCATTTCACGAAGAAATTTATCATCCTCAACAACTAGTATTTTTGACATATTTGAATCTCTTTTTTATTGCGTTTTACTCCGCTTTTCCGATCTGAGAAACCACTTTCTCGATCACCTCCTGTGGATCGAACTCCGTCTTTACGAGCCAATCTTTAGCACCAAGATTCTGAGCACGGTCGATCTCCACCGGTTGTCCGGAGTTAGAAACAACAATGATGGGCACGGAAGACAAGTTCTCATCTTCACTCATCTCTTCCATTACCTCAAAACCTCCTTTCTTGGGCATAATTATGTCCAAGAGAACAAGGTCAGGTATTGTCTCTCTCACCTTTTCCATACCCTCTTCTCCGTCTTTTGCCACTTCTACCTCATACCCTTCCGCAGTAAGCTTTTTCTGCAAAAGATTAGAGAGAATCTCTTCGTCTTCTATTATAAGAATCTTCTTCATTTTCTGTATACAAAGTGTTTACGACCTTTTTAAAAAGTTTAACCGCTCTGTTTTATAATGTCAAATCAACTCTTCTTCAAAGGAAGAGTGAAGTAAAAGGTGCTTCCTTTTCCTTCCTCGGAAGTAAATCCTATCTTTCCTCCATGTGACTCAACAATGTTCTTCGCTATAAAAAGACCCAGACCGCTTCCCTCCGTTTCCATGCGCATAACGTTTGCCGCACGGAAGAACTTTCCAAACATTCTTTTTTGTTGGTCTTCGGGAATACCGGCGCCCGTATCGGCAACAGAGACCTTCAGCTTGTTATCGATCACTTCCATTATAAGAGATATCTTCCCCTCGCTCGTATACTTAGCGGCGTTATCAAGAAAGTTTTGCACTATCATTCCGATCTTCTCTTTGTCCACTTTTATCTTGGGAATCTCCTTTTTCGGTTTCTTGAACTCAAAATTGATCCCTTTCTCTTCTATCTTCTCTTTATAAGTCTCTACTATAGGATCTATCACTTCCATGAAATCTATATACTCCGGCTCATAAACATACCTTCCTTCTTCTATACGAGACACATTCAGAAGATCATTTACCAGATTAACCATGCGCTCATTTGCTTCATATGCCTTGTTGACAAACTGCATCTGCTCCTCCGGAATATCAACCTCATCAATTATTGCAAGCAGCGTCCACTTAATTCCGGAGAGAGGGGTGCGCAACTGGTGGGCAGCAACAGAGACAAATTCGCTCTTCATCTTCTCTATCAGCTTCTCTCTTGTAATATCATGTACGGTAATAAGGGTTCCCATGCTGTTCTTGTCACGCTTGATGGGAATAGTGGTAACTTCGAAGAATAGATTGCCCACCTCCATCTCTTTGCGAGATATCTTCTTTGCTTCTATGTTTATAATGTCCATCACTTGTCTTAGCTCCGGCATAGTGGCAAGCTCTCTTATGTTTCTGCGCACAATATCTTTCTCTTTTACTCCAAAGATCTCTTCTATTTTAGGATTTGCAAGAGAAAGATTTCCTTGACGATCAAAGAGGAACAGTCCGTCCACAAAATTATCAATTATCGCTGATGTTTTCTTTTTTTCCTTTTCCGCCTGCTTGAAAGAGTGATCAACATCTTCCAAGATGTTTAAAAGAGCAGACTTGGAGTCTTCCATCTCTTTCGCTCTTACCTCAAGTTGTTCTGCTCTTTCTTGCAGCTCTTTTGTTCTTTTTTCTACTTCTTTTTCCAGTCTCTCATTTAGCTCACGAAGCTCTCTTGTACGAGCACGCACCTTAACTTCCAGTATGGCTTCCGATTCTTCGAGCTTTTCTTTCGCTTTTTCAAGCTCCTCTGTTCTTTCTTGCACCTTTCTCTCAAGCTCCTCCGTGAACTTCTTTTCTTCCGTAATGTCAGAGATCGTAAAAAAGTATCCCGAGAAGTTATCATCTTCATCTCTTCTTGCAAGAACAGATATCTTTACGGGAACCTGTTTTCCTCTCTTTGTTGTGAGAGTGGCCTCTTTCTCTATCACCGACCTGCTTTCGGGAACTTTTTCTTTCAATTCTTTTATCTCCTCTTCCTTGAAAAGAAAATCTACTTCTTTTCCAATTACCTCCATTTTTTCGTAACCCGTAAGCTCCTGAAAAGCATTGTTGGCATCAAGAATAAAGTCGAGAGGGTTCACCATACAAAAAGCAAAAGGGAAAAAAGCGGTAAGCTCCTCTATGTAACGCCTTAAGTCTTCTATTTCGTTATTTGCCTCTTCTGTAAACTGTTCGTTCTCCGTCATGCTTGTCTCTTTTTAAGCTTCTTTATTTTTTCCTTTAATTCAACCATCTTTAACTCTCTACCAACAACAAGCTTTCTGAACTTCTCCATCTCCTCTAGTTTTTCCTTTAGCTCCTTCTCTTTTTTCTTTACCTCCTTAAGATCAAAGAAAGAGAAGAACACACCGTTTGACTCTTCTTCAAGCATCTTACGATTCCTCGCGAATATGCTTATCGGTATCTTCTCTCCGTCCTTAGAAACTATAACCGACTCCCGGTTGTCGATAGAGTCTTTTTCCATCGTTTCTTCGATAATCCCCTTTATCTCTTTTTCATCAAAGAAAGAAGATATTGGTTCTCCAACCACATCATAGGTATCATACCCCGTGATCTTTGTGAACGCAGGGTTTATCTCCAAAACGGTCCCCATGGGATTTACAAAAAACAAAGGAAGGGGAGTAAAAGAGAAAAGCTCTTTGTTATAGTTCTCGAGAAGATTTATGTCCTCTATAAGTGTTTTTATTTTCTTGTCATCTGCCATTTACAAACAAATTCATGTAAGTTATCTCCCTTGAAGACACACTTTGTCTCTTCAAGCTCAACCTCTTTTTGTACTATAATTCTTCCTAAAGAAGATAAATACCCTATAAGGTAGTTGCAAAAAACGGGATGCGACTCCATCCCGCTAATCTGCAAAACAACACGATCCTCAGCTACTTCTGCAACATCGACACTGCCTACCGTATAATGCTTTTCCCATATCTCGTTTGCCCTTTCAAATGTTTTCTGCGGTGAAAGAAAGTACTTCATAAAGAATCTTATAAGCAGCGAAGCGCGGGGAGCGGCGCGGCCCATCTCTCTTATTCTTTCGTCACTTAGTCCAAGTGCTTCTTTGATAGCAACAAGAGAAAGCATGCGCATACCGAGCGGATAGTAGTCCATAGAAGAAACATCTTTATATTTTAAAGGATATCCGAGATCTTCCATTCTTTTTTCTACTTTCTCAACTCCTTCTTTGCCAAACCTTTTTAAGACAAATCTTTCATCCGTCTTAAGAGTCATTCCGCGCACCTCTCCTTTGAACGACATCATCCTTTCTGCCTCTTTTTTGGTATCCATCCTGTTTATGATTCTACGATTTTTTCTTTTTTTAAGCAAATCTACCACGTTAAAACAAACTCGTGAACCTCATCTCCTTCAAAAACACACTTTGTTTCTTCCACTTCAACCTCTTTTTGTGTGGCAAGCTTTCCCACAGAGGAAAAGTATCCTACAAAATAGTTGCATAGCTCCGGATGCAGTTTCGCTTCGCTTATCTGAACAACCACGCGCCTATCCTCTTCACGTACATCAACAGGCTTCAATTTGCCTACCGTGTAGTGCTTGTCCCACATCTCTTCTGTTTTTTCAAAAGTTTTATTAACAGAAAGAAAATACTTCATAAAGAACTTTATAAGCAACGAAGCGCGGGGAGCGGCGCGGCCCATCTCTCTTATTCTTTCGTCACTTAGTCCAAATACTTCCTTGATCGCTATTATCGATAGTATGCGTACTCCAAGAGGGTAGTAGTCCATGGAAGTAACATCTTTATATTTTAAAGGATATCCGAGCTCTTCCATTCTTTTTTCTACTTTCTCAACTCCTTCTTTGCCAAAATTTTTCAACACAAAACCCTCGTCCGTCTTAAAAGTCATTCCACGCACTTCTCCTTTAAGAGATATTATTTTTTCTGCTTCTTCTTTATTCATATTTACCAAGTTAAAATAAATTCATGTAAATCGTCTCCTTTAAAAGTGCACTTCGTTTCTTCTACGTGTGTTTCTTTCTGAGTGGCAAGCTTTCCTACAGAAGAAAGATATCCCGTAAAATAATTGCAAAACTCCGGATGCAGGTCAATCCCGCTTAAGTGCAAAACAACGCGCCTCTCTTTTTCACGCACATCAACGGACTCCAGCTTGCCCACCGTCCAGTGCTTGTCCCACATGTCGCCTGCTTTTTTGAAAGTTTTTTCTATAGAAATAAAGTACTTCATAAAGAATCTTATAAGCAGCGAAGCGCGGGGAGCGGCGCGACCCATCTCTCTCATCTTTTCATCACTTAGTTCAAGTGTTTCTTTGATCGCTATCAGAGACAGAGCGCGCATCCCAAGAGGATAGTAGTCCATAGGAGCAACCTCTTTGTAATTTAGCGGATATCCGAGCTCCTCCAGTCTCTTTTCTACTTTCTGGAGCGCATCTTTTCCAAAATACTTTATCACAAAACTCTCATCCGTCTTAAGAGTCATTCCACGCACCTCTCCTTTGAGAGACATTATCTTTTCTGCTTCTTCTTTGGTGATTTTTTCTTTCATTTTTTTATAAAAGCTTTCCTGTTTGCTTGCGAGGAAAACGATTAATTAGACTCTTAAAGTTAAACTCTTCCAGTAAAGAGACGGCCTTTTCCTCGCTAAAAGTAAAGCGTGCATCCTTAAGCTCAAATTTCAGAGGAACATCTCTTTTTATAGTAGCAAGGCTCTTGCTTACAAAAACAGTATCCTTGTTCTTTGTCAGTTTATCGTATAAAGAGGAGGAAATCAAAGAAGGGTCTTTTTGAATTGAAGAGTAGACCTCTTCCACTCTACCAAAATCACTCACAAGACTGACAGCGGTTTTTTCTCCTACGCCATCAACTCCGGGAATGTTGTCGGAAACGTCACCCTTTAACGCTTTTATGTCCACCAGCTTCTCCGGAGGAACACCCCCATACTTCTCTCTTACTTCTTCTCTTCCGTAAAGCGATATATCTTTTACTCCTCTTTTTAAAAGATACACGGAAATACTGTTATCTGCAAGTTGGAGAACATCCATGTCTCCACTTACCACTACGGCTTGTTTTTTTCGAGGAATCAAGGAGCACACCGTACCGATGACATCGTCCGCCTCATACCCTTCTTTGTGTAAAACAAGCACCCCTAAAGAGTGAAAGACCTCTTTCATTTTTTCTATCTGCAAACAAAGATCTTCCGGCGGTTTGGGACGATGAGCCTTATACTCTTTATACATATCATGACGAAATGTTTTTCCCGGAAGATCGAAAGCAGCTACCATGTAACGGGGAGAAAAAGCGGAAAGAACGCGAAAAAAAACAAGAAGCGATCCATAGATCGCATTCACTTTTTCTCCTTTTTTGCCGTTTAAAGGGGGAAGCGCATGATAAGCGCGGTGTATCACCGAGTTTGCATCAATTAAAACAACTTCTTCTTTCATTGTAGAAAGCATAGCATATTTTTACTAAAATATGGTAAAGTGCTATTATTTATGAGTCTACGGGGTATAGTGTAACGGCAGCACGAGTCCTTTGGGAGGACTTAGCCTCGGTTCGAATCCGGGTACCCCGACATATGAATAAAAAAACAAAAGAGTTTGCAAGCTTTGTTTCTCAAGAACCCGTCTTTGTCAGATTCCGCAAGGCCGCGGAAAAGATGGAAAACGACAAAGAGGCGCTTTCCCTTATTGAGAAAGTAGAGACTGCAAAATCAAAAGAAGAACTCAAAAAACTTCAAAAAGAACTTTCGGAGAACGAAACATGCGTGGAGTTTTTAAGAGCGCAACAAGAGGCCGTATCCGCTGCCCAAGAGATCTGCAATACGCTCACCGAAGAGACCGGCATCCCTTTTGCAAACGGAGGGAAAAAGCTGGGAGTGGGGTGTTGCGGATAACTTTATAATATGCTATAAACCGAGAGAGTGCGGACGTCGTATAACGGCTATTACCCGACCCTTCCAAGGTCGTGATGTGGGTTCGATTCCCATCGTCCGCTCATTATTTTTTTGGTATACTGATCCAAAAAGTAGTCCCTTCTCCTTGTTTGCTCTCAAATCCTATATCGCCTTCCAGTTTTTTCATTATCTCCCGTGCAAGAAAAAGACCCAGTCCCGAGCCGGGCTTTTTTGTGCGACACACATTACTTGCTCTCTCAAACTTCTCAAACACCTTTTTCTGTTCTTCTTTTGGTATACCTATTCCACTATCTTTTACAGAAAAAATAAATCTTTCTTTTTCCTCTTTGAGGCGCACCTCCACATCACCCCCTCTATCAGTGTACTTTACTGCATTGGAAACAAGATTATCCATTACAATCTTTAATTGAGAAGGGTCGCTTTTCACGTAAGAAGCATCCTCTACAAAGCTTTTGATATTTACGCGTGAATCGTTTCCTTTGTATTCTCTTAAAACCTCCTCTATAAGATTTTTGAGAGAGAAGCTTTCACTTTTAAATTCCACTCCCTCATGGTCGATCTGTGATATATAAAGCAGGTTATCGACCATTTCAGATATTCTTCCCACATTTCCTTGTAAGCTAGAAAGTGTCTCTTCCCACTTCTCTTTTGTCTCTCGATCCGACACAAGTTCTTCAAATCCCCATCTCAGATTGACAAGAGGCGACCTTATCTGGTGAACTATTAGGTCTATAAAGTCTTCCTTCATGCGGTTTGCCTCCGCCATTTTACGAAAACCGTTAACAATAGCAAACGCAAACAGTAAAAGCACCAGCGCCTCTATAAGTATTATTCCCAAAAGTATCAAGGGAATAAGAGGGTGAGCAGAGATACTTTCTCCTACCCAGTAAGTTACAATCACCACCGCCACAATAAAGACGCCAAGTACAGGAAAAAGAAAGTCGGGACATTTGTACAAAGGAAGTCCGTAGCGTTCACAATTCTTTTTGATGTTTAATTTTTCAAGCATGATTGTTATTTAGCGTACTCCACAACCCTGTTCTCTCTTATGAGAGTCACTTTTATCTCTCCCGGATACCTCATCTCTTCTTGTATCTTGTTTGCTATAGAGCGTGCAACTTTCTTTGCTTCAAGATCGTCCATCTTTTCCGGATTAACAAACACACGAACTTCTCTTCCCGCTTGAATGGCATAAGAACGATCAACTCCCTTAAAGGAGTCTGCTATCTCCTCCAGCTCACGCAAGCGCTTTATATAGTTCTCTAGCGTATCTTTTCTTGCTCCCGGCCTGCTTCCGGAAATAGAGTCCGCGGCCTGCACTATAACAGCCTCTATGGTCTCATAAGGATACTCTTCGTGATGCGACTTCATAGCATTTATCACTGCCTCCTCTACTCCAAACTTCTCCATCACTCTTACTCCTATGTCAACGTGAGAGCCTTCCACCTGATGATCAAGCGCTTTTCCAATGTCGTGTAAAAGTCCGGCCTTTTTGCAAACAAACATATTTGCTCCAAGCTCTGCAGCAAGCGCCTCTGATAGATAACTAACCTCTAAAGAGTGCATGAGTACATTTTGCCCATAACTGGAACGAAAGTAAAGTCTTCCCAGCAAACGCACTACTTTCGGATCAAGATCTACTATTCCCGTTTCATAGACCGCTTGCTCTCCCGCTTTCTTTACTTTTTCCACAATCTCTTCTTCCGCCTCTTTAACAACCTTCTCTATTCTTGCGGGCTGTATTCTGCCATCAAAGATAAGTTTTTCAAGTGCCGTTTTCGCCACTTGTCTTCTTATGGGATCAAAGCTGGAGATAAGAACTGTTTCAGGAGTGTCATCAACAACTATCTCCACTCCCGTTAGCTTCTCAAGCGTTCTTATGTTCCTTCCTTCTTTTCCTATTATCCTTCCCTTTGTGTTGTCATCGGGAATGGTAACATTGGTAGTAGTTATGTCCTGTGCCTGAGAAGAGGAGTATTTCTGTATAACAGAAGCAAGTATCTCGTTTGCTCTTTTAAGGTAGCGATCTTCTCCTTCTCTTTCTATCTTGCTTATCCTGTCGAGAATGTCTGCCTCATACTCCTTTTCCAGAGAAGTAAAAAGTTCTTCTTTTGCCTTCTCTTTTGACATCTGAGAAATATTAAGCAAGCGCTCTTCCGCGCTTTTGCGCATCTCTTCTACTTCTGCCTTTAGTTCTTTTAAGCGACGCAGCTTGTTGTTGAATGCCTTTTCTTTCTTCTCGTGCTCTGCAACTCTCTCGTCAAAAGAGTTTTCTCTTCTTAAAAGAAACTTTTCTCTTTTGAACAACTCTTCCGTTTTTTCTTCCGCTTCCTTTTTAGTTTTTTCTATTATCTTTTTCGCCTTTGCCTGAGCTTCACTTACAAGTCTTTTGCTTTCCTTTTCTGCATCGCTTATCTTACGTTGTACTTTGGTCTCGAGCGCCTTGTAGTCCCTTCTCGCGATGGTCTGCCTTGCGTAATATCCCAGCACCGCTCCCACCGCAAGAGCTACCGTAATTACTATAATTAAGGTTATTTGTTCCATGATTTACATTCAGGGGATTGATGTCCGTGCTTTTTTTTGCAAAAAACCAAAAATCGATCAACTCCATAGATATCTTAAAAGTGTTTATAAGCATCAAAATCAAACCCTAAAAACTATATTTGCAATAGTTTCAGGGTACCAGAGTAAACTCTTTTTGTCAAAGCTCTATTTTTTCGATTTTCCGGCAATGACCTGGTCGATCACACCGTACTCTTTTGCTTCTTTTGAGGTAAGGTAAAAGTCCCTGTCGGTGTCTTTCCTTATCTTAGTTATCGGTTTTTTTGTGTGATGAGAAAGTATCTCGTTTAAGCGCTCTCTTATCTTAATTATCTGTCTTGCAGTTATCTCTATCTCCGTTGCCTGTCCACGCGCACCTCCCATCACCTGATGAAGAAGTATCTCCGAATTAGGAAGCGCAAACCTCTTTCCGGAAGCCCCGGCAGCAAGAAGGACAGCAGACATTGACCCCGCCATTCCCACGCAAACGGTGGAAACATCACACTTAACATACTGCATGGTGTCATATATCGCCATTCCTGCGGTAACCGATCCTCCGGGAGAGTTTACATAAAGCTGTATATCTTTGCTAGAGTTGTGACTAGCAAGAAAAAGCATCTGTGCAATGATAGAGTTTGCCACATTGTCTGTTATGGGCCCTCCAAGAAATACTATACGCTCCTTTAAAAGGCGAGAGTATATGTCATACGCTCTCTCGCCATGCTGAGTTTTTTCTACAACTGTGGGAATAAGATTCATATGTTTTAATTGTTACTCTTCTTGACTCAAAGGAAGAACATCTATCTTCCACCCCGTAAGTTTTGCCGCAAGGCGTACATTTTGTCCTTCTTTTCCTATTGCCAGTGAAAGCTGATCCTCGGGTACAGTAATGACCACACTCTCATCTTCTTTTATTTCGATATCATATACCTTTGCGGGAGAAAGGGCGTTCCTGATGAACTGTTCCGGATCTTCGGAATACTCCACTATGTCGATTCTTTCTCCCCCCAGTTCCGAGATTATTGCCCCCACTCTTGTTCCTCTTTGTCCAACGGCGGTACCGACAGGGTCTATTCCTTCTTCTTGAGAGTAGATCGCCATCTTGGTGCGCGAACCCGGTTCTCTGGCAATGGACTTTATCTCCACGGTACCGGAAGCGATCTCCGGCACTTCAAGTTCGAAAAGCTTGGAAACAAACTTCGGAAAAGAACGAGAAAGGTGTATGACCGGACCCTTGGGGTTGTCTTCTACGCTCATAACATAAACCTTGCATCTTTGTCCGGGTCGATAAACCTCTCCGGGAACCTGCTCCTCTTTCGACAAAACCCCCAGCACTTTTCCTATATCTATAAGAATATTCTTTCCTTCTGCGCGCTGAATCACTCCGGAAATAACCTCTCCTTCCTTGTCTTTGTATTCATTAAAGACAAGCTCTCTTTCTGTTTCTTTTACTTTTTGCAAAATAACTTGTTTTGCTGTCTGTGCCGCTATTCTCCCAAACTCTTGCTTTCTCTCCAGCGGAGTCTCTATCTCGTCGCCCACCTGTGCTTCCGGATCTTCTTTTCTTGCCTCTTCCAGTGTTATGTGTCGCTGAGGATTATATCTTACGCGTCCATCTTCCTCCACTTCATCATAGTCTTGATTCTCAGATTCCTCTTCAAAAACAGCATTTGTCTCGTCAACAACAGTTTTCACAAGAGAAAAATCAACCTCCCCTGTTTTGGAGTTGATCTTTGCTCTTATAACCTCTCCTTTTTCTCTGTACTCCTTTTTATAAGCGGTAGCAACTGCCTGTTCTATTATGTCGATAACCTTGTGTTCCGGTATTTCCTTTTCACCGGCAATTTGAGAAACCGCAGATGTAAAACTTTTGATATCCATAAAACTTAAAAAATAATGTCCGACTTCAAGCGGACCAAACTAACACTACTTATCTTCTATGTACGAATATTATAAAAAATATCTCTCTTTGTCAAATAAAGACACTTCTCTTAAAGACCACAAGAAAAAAGTCGTTTACATCTCTTTGCACTCTTTCCAAAAAACAATCACTAGGCACGTTAACCAGTTTAGTTAAAAATAGACAAAGAAAACATTTAAAGCAAAATAAAAACTTGTTTTAAAGAAAATAAGTGAGGACTTGTGCTTCTTTATATATTTTTTTATCTTAGACCGCTAAAAATCATCTAATGGTTAACCATTGGCCAATGATAAACCATTTACATGGTTAAATTAGCACAAAATTAAGGGCAACGGGTGCATGATACCAGACAGTGGCGAGACGGGTATGCGCTTCGGGCATAGTACGCACTAAATGTAGCTTGTCCATGGTTGTGTCCATC
>SL_8KL_010_SEDDRAFT_10001085_pt1 | contig 23642 bp, 13 predicted proteins | sample SodLakKL_010_SED_4_FD_11160 | JGI IMG/M metagenome (IMG submission 11160) | reverse complement strand
GTTGACTTTTTTATCTTCAGGCATGAAAATGATCCCTTACGAACCATAAAAAAACTGTCTTATGATAGCCAAAAATTTCAACATCCCGCTGGCCTCAAGATCTGTGATGGCCTTGTTGTTTATGTTTATGATGATGGTTGTGATTACTCCTAACACGGCATGGGCTGAGGAGGAGCCACTGGCCGACCAGCTTATCTCTGCCGTGCAGCATGAGGCTTTCACGGTGAATGCCATCATTCAGGCAGGCCTGAGCTATTCGCTTGACGACGATTATTTTCAGGGCGGGCGCACCTTTGAGGCTGCCAACGCCCGGCTCAGCATCAGGGGAATGCTGGATGAACGCTTTTTCTACCGGGTGCATGTCAACATGGTTGCGGAGCCCAACTTGCTCGACCTTTTTATCGGGTACCGGCACAGCGATGCTTTACGTATCACGGCGGGCGCCCAAAAGCCCAGGCAGTCGGCCGACGTTATCCCCAACCCGGGAGAGACCGATTTTGCCCGCAGGAGCATGATCGCCGGCCAGCTCGTGCAATCGCGCGAGATCGGGGTATCGGTCGATGGCAACCATGAGGGGTTCTATTATTACGGCGGCTTCTTCAACGGGAGTAGGCTGTATAGTGTCGGGCCGCTACCAGTCCTGGGGTTACGATGAGGCCGGCTGGCGAGACAACCAATTAACATTCGGTGTGACCCACCTGTTCACCAGCATGACCAGCTTCATGTTCAACTTCGACACCTACCTTCCCGATGAGGGAGATAACAAGCACGGGATGTCGATGTATTTGCAGGTGATGTTTTTAATATCAACGGTTCTTTTCTTCATGCTTGTTATACTCTTGAAAATGTGACCTACATTTTCTTATATCTTAGCGAATGATCTGCTTAGACATTAACAAATTAACCCATATGAAACGAGCCATGCCAACAATCTGACGCACAGGGGTATGATTATTCGGAGTTCAGAAACAGCTTGTTGAACGGGAATCAGAAACGAAAAAATGAAGAAGGCCCGGCGCTTTGAAAGGGCTGAATTATAGCATTCAACAAAATAATACACAGATAACCTGAGCTCGCATGTGTTCGGTTCATCTGACTCAAATATAAAACTATAAACAGATCAGTGTTGCGTTGTTTTGGTGTTTAAGAAAACACGCATTGCTAGTCAGTGTGTTATAGGCTAAAAAAGACGAAATATTTCTGAAACCAAAAACAACTTAAAATATTCTATAAGCCTTGTCAACATTAGGCTTCAGAGCACATGAGTGAATGACAACGCAACACTAATGCTATAAACAGATTAAATAGCTTCGGTCCTTTTTTTATTGCAGAAACGTATTAATCTAATGTATCATTCGGTGGTTCACCCAGTTCAATGGTAAGGGTACCGCCATTGACAACTTTTTCGAAAGGCAGTAACACAGAATGGTGGTTTTGGTTGTTTAACCAGATAGATTGAATGTATTTGTTCTCAGGAGAATTTTGTTTTGTCTCGATCACGAACTCTTCTCCACTATAATAATCCTGATGGAGTTGGATGGTGATTTTATCATACAGTGGACTTCCGATTTGGAATGTTGGGTTTATTTCGGTTAATGCTTTTACATCAAACAATCCTATACTTGACATTACATACCATCCACCGAGTTGTCCCTGATCCTCATCTTGACCATATCCGTATCCATGCTCACCATCCAGTCCGTAGAACTGGTTACTAATGGACCTAGCCCATTTTTGAGACAAAGATGGTTTGCCTGAGAAATTGAATAACCAGGAAATATGCAGACTAGGTTGGTTGCCATGGTTATATACGGCTTGCACTCCGGAAAATGCATCCAGCTCTGTCCCACCCCCAAAAATATTTTCTTGGGATACATGGAAAAGACTGTCCAGTCGATTATTGAAATCTTTACGGCCCATTCGTTTAACAAGTTCTTCTATATCATGTGGTACATAATAAGTGTATTGCATGGCATTCCCTTCCTGAAACCCTCTCCACGGTTCCAGTGGATTAAAGTTTTTGATAAACTCACCATTCTTATCCCTGGGCCTGATCAGTTTCAATGAATCATCAAACAACAACAACCAGTTTTTTGAATGCTTGGAAAGCATTTGGTAATCATCCGTTTTGCCCAGATGTTTGGCGAACTGACCAACCGCAAAGCTGCTGAATGCGTATTCCAATGTATGTGATGCACCAAAAGGTGATCCTTCCTCCGTAGTTTGCCAGAAGTCTGGCTCTTCCAGATATGGTACATATCCGCGTTTTACAAATTGTTTTACATCCATTTTTCCTGCCCCTTCAATTCGGTCTCTCCATTCGATCTCATTTTTGAGTACTGCTTCATATCCCAATTCGACATCAAAGTCCCTAATTCCACAGTTATATGCAGCTGATATAGCAAGACTTACAAAGTTTGTACCCACACCCGAGACATATTTACTCGCTGCGATGCCATCACCAAGCCAGCCTGTTTCTTTATATACCAGCAGCTGGCTTTGAATCCATTCGGAAAAATAGTCAGGATAGGCTATAGTCCATAGTTGGGTTAAATTCCAGAATGCTCCCCAGATAGCGTCAGTATTATAATGATGGTGTTTGGGCATGCCATCCGGAGTTAACTCAATTTGGCCAATTTCTCCATTATTCATAGGGTAGGCACCACATACATCACTAGCCAGACCACGACCTGACAATGCGTGGTAAAGCCCCGTATAAAACTTGATTCTTGCCTCTTTTTCTCCTCCCTCTACCTTTATTCGTCCGAGATAGTCATTCCAGGCATCCTGTGATTGGGCTTTGGCTTCATCGAATGATAAATTTTTGGCTTCGAAAGCTAAATTGTTTTTCGCATGTTCTATTGAATTATAAGACAGTCCGATTTTTACTGTTATCTGTTCATCCTTTTGGGTATCATAGTTCAACGATATCCCTGCTCCCCGGCCTTGTATTGTAGTCTGGTTCAGTGGTTCTCCACCTCTAAAAAATGTATTCACTGACTTTGCGGGTTTATCAGTGATGGCATAAAAGAACATTTTAACTTGCCCTCCGGCCTGATATCTTTTCACATATTCTGGCTCTGTAACAATGTAACCTTCAAGTGTTTGTTTATCAATTAAATGAATATAAGAATCAATAACTACACCGCTTTCACCCAATTGATTTCCCACATCAAACAAAATGCGTGCTTCACTGCTTTCGGGGAATGTATACCGTTGAAACCCGACTCTGTTCGTTGCGGTTAGCTCTGCTGTTATATCATAATCGCTAAGAAGCACAGAATAATAGCCGGCAGTTGCATATTCCATCTCTTTTTCAAACTTTGACCGGTATCCTCCTTCGGGGTTTTCAAGTGTTCCCGGTTGGGTTTTCAGTTTACCTGTAACAGGCTGTAACATCAATCCCCCGATCTGGAATTCTCTGAAAAGCGGAAATCCTTCAATAGAAGTATGACCATCCTCATATCCAACGGCTTCCCATCCCTGTTCGTTGCCATAACTGCCGTTGGTAGAAGGACCAGGTTTGGCCATTCCAAAAGGCATTGACCCGGGAGTATAAAAAAACCACCGGCTATGTGTAGCGCCTATGTTGGGGTTTACATAATTCGTCAGCCTTGTATCGGCACCAAGATCCTTCATAAAAAGGACTGTCAGAAAACAAATTAAAAAGCACGATTTTTTCATTGGGTTAGTTTTAGTTTTAATATTTTGGTCAAAAATTAGATGCCATTGTTGTTGTTTTCCCCTTTTATTAATGCAATACGGAGATAGAGTTCAGCCATACAGGCTTCATCAAGGAGCCAGCATGGCTCATTTTCCGGGGTTTCTCTCCCTGTCCACGCCTTATTGAACAAGCCATTTGCATCCCTGTTCTCATTCCATGCCCTGTCTGCCATAGCAATAATTGCATTGATGTATTTCGGGTTATTATCAACCATATACAGCTCATGGTATCCCCTGAAAAGCACCACGATAAACCACGGAAGATCACGAATATATGGATTATCTCCGTTTTTATACTTTACATAATAATTGAAGCTTCCTTCAGCCAGTAAGCGGGCATCATTCAAATATTCTGGTTGTTCAGTAATTTTATACAAACGTACTGCAGACTGGATCATTGTACCCGTATTATATGTATAGGCATGTTTTTGAACAGTACCATCACCGGTTAGTAACGAATTCCAAATGATATGCAGAGAATCATCCTTTAAGGTATTCATCATCCAATGATAGAAGTCCATTCCATAGTTCAGATACAAGTCATTTCCGGTAGCCTGATAGATCTTGATTGCCAGCACAGCAGCTTTACCATTAGTGCATGCAGGTTTTTGGTCTCTCACCCCTTCCAGCCAGGGAACGCCCCCACCATAATCATCACACCACCCACTCATAATAAATGCCATGGCTTCTTTGGCTTTGTGCAGATAGTTCTTGTTATTTGTCAGATTGTAAGCATCAATATAATCTATCCCCACCAGCCCATTATCGTCATAATAACGGTCTGAATAATCTAAATGCACCGGATAAGCCTGATAACCAGGTGGTTTTCGCAATGAGTCATAATACATCTCAACAGCAATAACCATTGAATCAAGGTATGGCTGGTAATGATCCGGATCAAATTCCATAAGGATATTTGTTGAAGAAAACAAACCACTAAATGGCCAAAGGAAGGAAACTTCCTGAGCTTCACGTGAGCCCTCCTGGAAATAGGTTAAATCGGGGGCAAACGTACTGGGGTAATATTCTGAGAATAAATTGTGATGATGTACGCGATACTTGTCCCAAACAGAAACAAATATTTCTTCTCCTTTATCAAAATAAGGCGTTTGTGTTTGCTCCTTGTGCAAACAATTTTGTAATAAAAGAATCGCAATAAAACCTATTATTAAAAATCTCATGACATTGTATATTAGTGTCATGTCAACGCTACTTTAGCCGGTTCGAGACTTGATCTCTTTCCCCATCTCTGCAAAATAAAACCTTTACAAGGCTGCGGTTATGCGCAGATTGTCTTTTTTGAGCCGGGAATAAACCTCTCTTCGACATAACTGACCTGTATCAATGACACGACATTAGTGAAAAAATAATTTCTTTTCCTGTTTATATTTTACCTTTCGTTATGGTGGACACTCATACCCAAAATCATTCACTTAAAAGAATACTATCTATTTTTGCTGGATTGATTTATCATATGTTTGAATGTATGAACAATCGCATGCAAATATATAATAAAAAATAAAAGCAATCGCACAAATCGTTAAAAACAACCTACACTAAACACCGTTTTGACGTTACGATCTTTTTACATTAGTATAGCTGTGTTGTAAACGGGAACAAAAAGTGCAGTTAAACAATTTTTATCAGAAGTAATTATTTGCTCTTTCCTGTTTGCCAATGCAAAAGCATCCAATTTGAACATTTGGCTTAGGACCTGCTAGTCATTGACGAATCTTATAGACTTCGCAATGTGTATAGAAACTCTTTAAAATTGACTATGCTGGATTTTTTAAAGTAAAATATACAGTAGCACTGATCAGGTATTAGTGGTGGTCATCGATGCATGGAAATAACGAAATTAATGTATAAGAAGAAGACATACTGATTATATAGAAAAGACTGATAATCAACATATAAATAAATTTATGCAAAAAAATGTGAAATAAATTTTTGAAATGTTCTTTTATTACTTTATGTTTGCAAATGTAAGTATGTTTAAACAAAGCAGTAAAACGAAATTATTAACACAAGGTTGTGTTAGTGTTATGATAAGCGGATGCACTGATTTTTTATAGCAGTAAACGTTGTTGTTTAATTAATGCCTGGCTAAAAACGCAAAAGACATCACAGAGAGCCCTTAATATGCAGGCATAATACATATAATCAATCATTAGTGTCCGACTAAAATTCTAAAGATGAAAAAATAGGGGCTACTCCCACAAAGGTTTCACTCCCAAGTTGTATGTTTGTATTTCTCACCTCAAAAACAACAACATGGATAAAAATAGTGAAATAAAATTTGTCGGACAGCCGGTTTTCAAACAAATTTTGAATTTGATAGACCAGGTTAACATACAAGGTTTGATTAACAAACACCAGAGTGACCGGTATTACAAGGCATTCAAGGCCCGCACGCATTTAATTATCATGCTTTTGGGCATATTGAGTCGTTGCGACTCCATGACAGAGATATGCGAGGGGCTACGTGCATTCCGTGGCAAGCTAAATCACCTTGGACTGGATAAAGCCCCCGCAAAGAGCACGGCTTGTGATGGTTTGCGCAACAGGGACAGTGCGTTCTTTGAAGAGTTATATTTTACTTTGGTCAAAAGATACCACAGCTTTTTGTCGGACAGCCGGACCTTCGCCTTGACGTTCAAAGAGGTCTTATTGATCGATTCCACCACCATCCGTTTGTTTAGTGACATACTTAAAGGGGTTGGCCGCAACCTCAAGGGTGATGGCAAAAAAAAAGGCGGCCTGAAAGTGCATATGTTCATCGATGCAGTGCAATCGGTTGGATGGTTTATCAAGATCACGGCCGCCAAGGTGCACGACAAGAACTTTCTGAAAAGCCTGGAGCTGATCTCGCATAGTATGGTTGTGTTTGATAAGGCATATATCTTCTATCATCAATTTGCCCTTTGGACAGATCAGCATGTGTATTTTAAAATGCAAAACGCTATTCGCACACAGGTTTGGTGCACCCTGATTGCCCAGTTATTGCTGACTGTAGTGCAAAAGACTGCCCAGACAAAGAAAGCATTTTCGGTGGTAGCGTCATTGGTTCGTATACATTTGATCAGCATGCTGGATGTGTTTGAGATGCTGCGAATCACCAGAAGAGAATACGGGAACAAATCGCTGGGACCACCTGGTTTGGAACAACAACCGAAATTGGCTTTGCTTTAAGGGAAGTCAGTTTGATCCGGAAGCAAATATACGTCTGTAAATCAAAGAGTTATGAACAAAATAAGTCGACATCAGAATTTAGTTAAATGACAGTGATAATCAATATTAATTTCCCTACCTATGATCCCTGCATTTTAATTAAATATTTAAACATAAAACCATGAGCAAGATCTTAACACACACAATTATCCTTGTTTGTCTGCCTGTAATCATATGGGCTCAGCAAGCCCGGGTCACTGTTACCGGAACGGTTTACGGAGAAGATGGTCAAACCATTCCGGGTGTCAATGTTATCGAGAAAGGGACCCTGAATGGAACAACAACCAATGTTGACGGAGAATACAACCTTAGGGTGGATTCTGAGCATTCGGCATTGGTTTTTTCATTTATCGGATATTCACCGCAGGAGATTGAAATTGACGGCAGACGCCATATTAATGTTACCCTAGATCAAGTTTCCCAATCATTGGCCGAAGTAGTTGTAATCGGATATGGAGATGTAAAAAAATCTGATTTAACTGGTTCGGTATCTTCCGTTTCAATGAGAGATAATGAGCTCAGGCAGGCTAGTTCTGTTGACCAGTTGCTGCAGGGGAAAGCTGCGGGAGTAATGATCACCCAAACATCAGGAAGGCCAGGGGGTGCTATTTCTGTCAATATCAGGGGTAATAATTCGATCAATGCCGGGAATGATCCATTGTATGTAATAGATGGTTTTCCAGTTACCAGTAATCAATGGGATCTTAGCTCAAACGTGACCAGTGGTGGTCCACTAAACCCATTGGCAACCATTAATCCCAATGACATTGAATCGATAGAAATATTGAAGGATGCTTCTGCTACCGCGATTTATGGAGCCAGGGCCACCAATGGTGTTATTTTGATCACCACCCGGCGTGGCATTACAGGCGAGGGCGATGTGACTTTAAATATTAGTCACGGATACCAAAGAGTCAGAAAAAAAATGGACATGCTTAATGCCACACAATATGCCGAATTGGTGAATGAGGCTTTAATGAATGAAGGTCTTGACCCGGAATATGAAGATCCGGCTGCATTTGGGGAGGGGACTGACTGGCAGGATGAATTATTTAGGGTGGCCCCGACAACGGATGTAAACCTTGGTTTTAGTGGAGGGACTGAGAATATCAGGTATTTTTTAAGCACCAATTATCTTAAGCAGGAAGGGATTATTCTAAATACTGATTTGAACAGGATCGCATTGCAACTGGGCCTTGATATGGATGTTAAACCATGGTTGACCATAAAAAACAATTTTAACCTCAGCAATGTAAGGGCGAATGATATTGAAACAGGCGGGTGGGGTGTTGTTAACACTGCGCTAATGTTTAATCCAATTTTGCCGGTCAGAGATGAAAATGGCGAGTACATACTGATGAATGACCGCAGTATATTTACCGGTAACCCTGTAGCATTGGCAAGTGAAGCTGATAGCAAATCCAATACAACCAGGGGGCTTGCTAATACCAATCTACAATTCAGCCTGGCCGAGGGACTGTCTTTTAATGTTATGTTTGGTGCCGATGCAGGCTTTAACAAAGAAGTTTATTATTATCCAAGTTATATACTTGCAGGATATGATGCACAGGGAAGCGCGGGGATTGGCAATCTGTCAAACTATTCCTTACTCAATGAGAACATTTTGAATTATCATACAGTATTGAATGAAATACATGATTTTACGTTGCTGGCGGGATTTACTGTTCAATCTTCAAGAAACGAAGTAAACCGGGTAGGAGTTGAACGATTCACGGAAGATATTTTAAGGTATAATAATCTGGGCGGTGCCTCCAATGTGTCAACATTTCCATTTTCCTATTCACATGGATACAGAATGCTATCCTATCTGGGAAGAATAAACTATGCTTTGTTAGACAAATATTTGTTTTCATTAAATTTTAGACTTGATGGATCATCAAAATTTGGGGCTGGTAATAAATATGGATTTTTCCCATCATTTGCTGTTGGATGGAAGTTAACAGATGAGGAATTCATGGAAGATCTTGACATATTGAACTTTCTGAAGGTGCGTGCAAGTTATGGAACTACAGGTAATCAAGAGATTCCAAGCTATCAGTCACTGGCAATGCTTGGATCAACTTCTTATCCGATTGGCGGAGCAAGAATAATAGGATACAGGCCCACCCAAATTGCCAATCCGGATCTTAAATGGGAAACAACCAATCAGTTCAATATAGGTGTTGATGGTGCATTGTTTGAAAACAGAGTCCAGTTTACGGCAGACTACTACTATAAAAAAACCAATGATTTGTTGCTGAATGTCAATCTTCCCATTTCTACAGGTTTTTTCACAGCACTTGATAATATTGGTTCAGTACAAAATCAAGGCGTGGAGTTAACGATATCAACAATGAATCACATAGGTAATTTTTCCTGGAATATTGATTTTAATATTGCTGGCAATCGAAACAAGGTGTTAAGTCTGGCGGGAGAAGATGCCATTCCTATTCCGAGCAGAATTAATCAACTTGATCCAGGTTGGCTGATTGTTGGTCAACCAATTGGGTTGTTCTATGGCTTACTGACAGATGGAGTTTTTCAATCTGACGAAGAAATTGCCGGATCAGCTCAGCCCAATGCGCAACCCGGAGATATAAGGTATGTTGACCGGAATGGTGATGGGGTGATCAACATGGACGACAGAACAATTATCGGTAATTCTGAGCCAAAATTCTTTGGTGGCATATTGAACACGTTTAATTACAATCACATCGAATTAACAATTTTTCTCCAGGGTTCCTATGGAAATGACATATGGAACGGAAACCTTTTATCGCACGAATATCCCAACGGGTTATATAACCAGTTTTCCAGCGTGCTTAACAGATGGACACCAGACAATACAGATACAGATATTCCGCGTGCTTCTGCTTTTATGCAGGATGCTTTTGAAATGGACAGATTTGTGGAGGATGGGTCTTATCTGCGGTTAAAAACTATTACAATCGCATATGACATTAGCCAATTATTGCCCCTAACGGGATTTAAACATGTTAAAGTGTACTTCACCGGTGAAAACCTGTTGACTTTTACCAATTATTCCGGATTTGACCCTGAAGTGAATTATTTTGGAAGTAATTCTTTGGCTACAGGTTATGATTGGGGCTCCTATCCCACTAGTAAAAACTTTTATTTTGGTGTAAATCTTTCATTTTAAACTACATACACGAATTTACGGGCCATGACCATCCAAGAACACACAGGCGGAAAATTATCGCAGGCCAAACTCAATATGATTCGAGTAAAAAAATCAAAATATAAGCACATGAAAAAAATAGCATTTCTTATTGTCGCTTTTTGTCTGATAGCAGGACTCAATTCATGCAGTGATTTTCTGGATGAAGTTCCAGATTCTCATTTGACTCCAGAAAATTTTTACATAACTGAAGCAGATGCCTATGCAGCAACTGTGGCTGCTTATTCTCAGCTTGCTTCACATAACTTATTCAACAATCATCTGTTACCAACCATTGATATGATATCAGATGATATTATTCTTCGACCAGGCGAATTGACGCCAGATCTTGTTCTGTTAGAAAATTATCAATTCGGTCCTTCCGACGCTGACCGGCCAACCGCAAATTATAATGGCTTTTTCATCGGGATTAAGAATGCAAACGTAGTAATTGACCGGATACCTGAAATGGATATCAGTGAATCAAAAAAAAATCTTTTTGTTGCGGAAGCAAGATTTCTCAGGGCATTGTATTTTTTCTACGCTGCGAGAATGTTCGGTGATCTGCCAAAGGTGATTAATGAAACCACCTCGCTGGCTGACATTCAAATGCCTCGGTCGCCTGGTTCAGAAATTTATGAAGAGGTAATCATTCCTGACCTCCAATTTGCCGAAGAGCATTTACCTGTAAATGCTCCGGAACCGGGAAGAGCATCAGCGGGGGCAGCCATGTCATTATTGGCAAGTGTATACCTGACAATGGCTGGTGAACCGCTGAACTTTGGCGCTGAATACTACACCCTTGCCAGGGATAAGGCAAAAGATGTCATTGATATGAACAAATATTCGCTTTTCGAAGATTTTGCAGATGTTTTTGACCCTAAAAAGAAAAATGGTATTGAACATATTTTTGATGTACAGTTTGACCGCAATGTTGAGGGGCGGGAGTCGATCGCCATGTGGCTGCATTGGCCCCGCAACATCGGACTGGGAAACGGACTGGGTCTGTATATGCCCAGCCAGTCTTTGATTGATAGTTTTGATGAGAATGATCTTAGAATCCCTGTTACATACAAAACTCAATATCCACGGCAGTCAGACGGCAATATCATACATTTCACCCCCCACATTTGGAAGTTTTTTGACGAGGAAGCTTACAGCGATTTAAATATTTCCAGAGCGAGTAACAACTTCCCTGTCCTTAGGTTCGCAGAAGTTTTACTCATATTTGCTGAAGCTTCAAACGAGGTGAGTGGTCCTGATAATGAATCTTATGAAGCGATAAACCATGTCAGGCAAAGGGCTGGACTTGTGCCCTTGGAGGGACTTGGCAAGGAACAGTTTAGAGAAGCAGTTTACAAGGAAAGAAGACACGAATTTGTCGCCGAATGTAAAAAATGGTTTGACCTTGTACGTACAGGTCGTTTAATTGAGGTCATGCATGATGCCGGGAAAGATATTCAGGAAAAACACAAACTGTTTCCAATACCTCAACGTGAAATGGATGTGAATGAAAACATGGTCCAAAACCCCGGATACGATTAATAATCTTATTTGGATAAAACACTAAAAAATGTGAAATCCAATGCCATAAAACCTGGATCACCTAATACTTGTCAACTTTTTTTTTATTCACCAAAACACAATATTATGAAAACAATTGCTACTGTTATTTTATTGATTACTTCTGTGTTTTTTTCTGGATCATTAGCTGCTCAAGACTGGAGCCTGAAGTTTGATGCAACAGATGATGAAAGCTATGTAGACTGCGGACATAGTGAATCATTCTTCCCCGAAAACGTTACGTTTGAGGTCTGGTTCTATGTCGATGAGTTCGTGCCAAATGGCAATTACATTCTGGCCACTGAAAGTTGGACAGAGGAAGCTGGTCCCATGGGCTACTCCATTCGGTTTTATCCCGACATTGGCGTGGAATTCGTGTTGGGATTGGGAGAAAATGAGTGGGGTATTGTGTCCACCGGATATGATTCATTGGATTCGCTGGAATGGGTTCATTTTGCCGGAACATTTGATGGATCTTTAATGACTGTGTATCTTAACGGAGAATGGATGCTTGATCAGGCGATAAACGGAGAAATATTGCCTTCTGACCAAAACCTGATTCTTGGAGAAGGAGCAACCTGGATGGACAGAAGGTTCACTGGGAAAATGTATGATCTGAGAATCTGGGATCACGCAAGATCACAAGAAGAAATCGCAGCCAACATGAACACTTTTTTAGAAGGCGATGAGGAAGGGCTTATCGCAAACTGGAAAATGGATGAAGGATCCGGGTCAACACTAAATGACGCTACAGGGAATTTTCCTGGCTCAATACATTCAGGCGTTAGCTGGCATCAACTTAATGATGATGAGGAAACAGGAATTCCCGGTGCTTCTCAATCGTTACATGCCACATTCTATCCTAACCCATCAACGGATGTTGTAATGATCAAAAACCAGAAAAACAATGCCACTGTCTTTTCTGTTTATGACCTCACCGGAAGAATGATACAGAATGGCACACTTCAACCTGGTGTAGTTAAACAATTCAATGTTTCAACACTTCCTAATGGAATATATTTCTTACACTTTAATAACAATGGGTCTAATCAAACAGAAAAATTGATCGTGAAGTAAACAGTAAATGCTAATCAAACTGCTTGCCAATTTATGTTTCAAATTTAAAGGTGTTGCCTCATACAAAGAAAGAGCAAAAAACAGATAATCAGGAATTGACCGCAATTTACCGAACTGTTTAAAACTGATCTATCTTTTATTTGGAAAAGATTAATGAGGCAGCACCTTTATTTGTTTGTAAATAATAAATCATGACACAAAATAAAATTGCTTTTCTGACCACCTTCCTATTGATCTTATCTTTTTTCTCATGTAAAGGACAGCTGCAGTTTTTTAGCTTTTTACCCGAGGAGAATATTAAAGCAAACGCCTCAAGTACATACTCACCGGGGTGTGCTCCGGAAAACCTGATTAATTCATCAGGGCTTGATGGTATTCTTCATGATAACAGCATGAACGCATTTACTATGTGGCATTCACATGCCAATCCGGATGAATCGTCCGCATTTCCCGGAACTTCCATTGGAAAAGTATGGATATCATTTGAATTTGATGCCATTTATGAGTTACATGAGTTTTGGTTGTGGAATCATAATCAACCCGGTTATACCTCAAGGGGATTAAAAAATGTGGTCATTGAATATTCTGTTGACGGGAAAGAATGGAAAACACATAGCCCGGACAATGTTGATTATTGGATAATCCCGGAAGCATCGGGGTTAAGTGGCCAGCAACCAAGCTTGATTATTGACTTCAATAACATTCAGGCAAAGTATTTTGTGATTACAACAATCGGGGAAAAAGGAAATTATGGAGATGATTATTTTGGATTGAGCGAAGTGAGATTTGTTTTAAATAAACCATTATTGAAGCAAAACGCCCTATCTATTACAGGCACAAACAAGGTTATCAAGGACCCTGTTTTAGCCAGAGAATACCGCCTGTATGTTCCGAATGGAATCGCTTACGGAGAGGACCAAATAATCATACAACATGCAGAATACAGGGATACTGTGCAGGTTTCGGCTACAGAAATGGCTTTTCATGAAAAAAGAATACTTATTCCCTATAAACAAGACAATAATGATATAAGTAATATCTTGTTAACAAGCATCAATGATTCGCATACCTGGCGAATACTGGTAGAGCCTCCAAAACCATGGACTGTTTACTTATTCCCTCAGTCTCATGTCGATATCGGTTACACACATCGACAGGAAGAAGCAGCAAAAATTCAAAACGAAAATATAGAATATGCCATTGAATTGGCCAGGAAAACACAGGATTATCCTGAAGGCTCCCGGTTCAAATGGAATGTTGAAGTATTGTGGGTGCTCGATAACTATTTAAAAGACAGTCCGCCTCAGAAAACTGAGGAATTAAAAAATGCCATTCAAAAAGGTTGGATAAATCTTGATGCCGCATATGCAAGCATTAACACAAGTATATCCAATGGAGAACAATTATTGCGATTGTTCGATTATGGAAACCAGGCGAAAGAGCAATTTAACATCCCCTTGTTGTCTGCTCAGCAGGTAGATGTTCCCGGGATGTCGTGGGGAACTGTTACAGCTATGGAGCAAAACGACCTAAAGTATATGCTCAATATGCCTAATATGATGGAAGATCTAAGCCTTGAAAATTATCCTTTTTATTGGAAAGACCCTTCCGGGCAAAACGCAATTTTGCATTTTCAAACATATTATTACAATCTGGGATATGAATTAAGGGGAAGATATATTCCCAACTACCTGACAGGGCATAATGACCCATATTATGCAGAAAATCCCGATCAGTACTTCCTTCATTCGTTTATATTCAGCTTTTTGGATCAGGCATACAATAATGGATACGCTTATGATCTGATACCGCTGGCCTGGATAATGACCGACAATGCCCCACCCGACCCGGATTTGCCGGATGTTGTAAAAATGTGGAATAAAAAGTACAAGAATCCAACTATAAAAATCAGTTCTGCTCTGGATTTCTTTCAGGACTTTGAAGAAAAATATGCAGATGATATACCTGTTCTTCAGGGAGACTATAATGAATGGTGGACAGATGGAGTGGCCTCGGGTGCGCATGAGACCGCATTAAACAGAGAAAACACAGAAAAAATCTTGCAGCTTGAGACGTTATTTGCGATGTTGCTCCCTGATAAATATGAACAAGACCGGTTTGATGATATCTGGAAAAACATTTTACTGTTTACAGAACATACCTGGGGTTCATATCAAAGTATAAGCGATCCTGACCACCCTGATGTTAAAGCACAGTGGGAAGTGAAAAAAGGTTTTGCCCTTGATGCTGCCAATGATTTGGAACAGGTGCTACAAATCTTTCAACAAGGGAACAAAGAGAATAGCAGCAAAAAGGCATCAACAATTACCATTTATAACACAAACTCATGGCTGAGGTCAGATGTGTGTATTATCCCTGCTGATCTGTCAACAACTGGTGATATTGTCCTGACCGAACATGGCGATACTGTTCTCACACAACGATTGTCATCAGGAGAACTGGCAATATATGTAGACAGCATAAATGCCTATGGGAGCCGGACATATTCGATACATCATGGAAATACCAGCATCCATGAAGGCAATGATGATAATTATATTGCAAATGAATATTATTCTGTACACTTCGATATAAACACTGGACTTTTTAATATTTCCAGCGAAAAAACAGGGGTTGTGTTCGATAATATTTTTTCGGATGATCAATACTTTTTTCGATATGTCCGAACTGAATCACGTGACACCCTTCTGGCACAATTAAACGCAATTCAGGTCAAAGAGTCCGGCCCATTGGTCAACTCATTGCTGCTTGAGTTTATGGCGCCAGGATGCAACAAATATAAACTAGAAATCAGACTTATAAAAGACAAAGACCATATTGAGCTGCATAATTATATAAATAAATACGCTGAGCTAAACAAGGAAAAGCTTTCTTTTGTATTTCCCTTTTCTGTGGCAAACGCAGAAATTAACTATCAAATACCCTGGGGTGTTGTATCACCAGATAAGGATCTGCTTCCGGGTTCCAATAACAGGTTTTACACAGTTCAACATTTTGTTGATGTTTCTGCAGATAATGAAGGATACTCATTGGTGTCACTTGACGCACCAATAATTCAATTGCAAAGGAACAACGAAACAGGAATTGTTGCCATAGAGTCTGTAGTTATAGATAATAACTGGCATGTCAACTTCAGAGCATCACAGGAGGGTAATATGGTATTTCGGTATAATCTCAGGGCCCATAATGGATTTTCTCTAAAGGAAGCTTCCAGGTTTGGTTTAGAAAGCATGCATCCATTCATTGTTCTTGACAACAATGAGTTGGATTTGAAAACCTTCCCATTGAACGGAATGACTGATGAAGGAATTATTGTAACATCATGTAAACCATTAAAAAGTGGCAAAGGCATCGTATTAAGACTGTTTAATGTTTCGGATGCTCCTGCAACAGCAGTAATTGATGTACATAATGATTATACCATTTGGGAAAGTAATTTCCTTGAAGAAAAACACAACAAAATACCCAATAAACTATCTATGAAGCCACTTGAAGTAAAAACAATCATCTTAAATAATGAATAACTATGAACAAATTAATGTTAACCATTTCTGCTTTACTTTTAATCACGGTTCTTTTTGTCCCTTGTTCAGGTTCCGCTGCAAGTATATCATTTTCCCGGCAACATCTAAATGATACCCTGATCGTTTGCGATACAAACAGAAATGACCTCCAGGGAATAAATAAAACCCAGAAAAACGATTATGATAACAGATATCAGTTTTACGGAGAAGAGCTTTTGGACAGAATCCGCAGTGACTTCTATTATGCAACACAAGGGCTGTATGCAGAGATAATTGATAATAACGGCACACAGCTGCAACCCATAAGCTATATCTGGCCGGCAAGCCATATGTTGCGAGCATTAAAGAATGGTTATAGAACAAATAATGAAAAATACTTTAACGCACTCCGGAGCTATTCCATCGCACTAGACAGGTATATCTCTGAGGCTGGTGATAAAATTGGCTATGCAGCATATCCTGGTGATGCAGAAAGGTTTTATGATGACAATGGGTTGTTTATCATTCAGTTTGCAGAAATATATGATCTTGATATAGATAGCAGACTTCTTCAAAGGGCTGTGTGGGCATACGATTTTAATAACAACGACAGAGATGAACACTGGGGATTGCCTCAGCATGAAAACCAGCTGGGTCAGGGGATGTTTTATTCAATGGCAGTAAACCAAACAGGCCTCGGCGCTGCGCTTTTATACCAGCTTACCGGTGAAGAAAAATACCTGTCAGAAGCCATTACCTATTATGAGATACAAAATGATCCAACCATATTACTAAAAGATCCGGTACATGGATTATTTCATCAGTTTACTTTTTTCCAAAATGGACAATGGAGCTATACAGGCATGTTGAACGGACAGCAGGTAAATGGTAGTGGATTCAGGGCTTATCAAACTACTCATGTAGCTCAGCTGGCCCTTCAACTATATTTAATAACCGGTGAAAATAATTACCTGGAAGAAGCTGAAACGATGGTAAACAAATGTATCGACCATTGGTATACTCCCAATCAGGGACTGAACGAAATATCATTCTGGGGGGGTAATGATTTGATTGATGCATTGATCGATGTATACAATGTTACTGCAGATGAATATTATTTGGATGTGGCAAAAGATATTATTGATTTTTTAATCGATTACGGAAGAGATGAATTAGGATATTACCCGTCAGACTATAATGATGCATATGGCCGATGGAATCTGGACAGGCGTGGTGAAACCCCGGAAACAATATTGATGATGGGCCAGGCTGCCGCCGCCTCGGCCATGTTAAGGGTGTCAATAGCTGTTGAAGAGGGTCCTGTAACCAGCAACAGGTTATATCCTGGCCATCAAACAACGGCTAATGATATAAAAGTTTTTCCAACTATACTGGCAGCGGGCACCAGGCTAAATATCCAAAACAATGGAACGCCAGCCACCTTGAGAGAGATTCGGGTGTTTTCTCCTGAAGGAAGACTGATCCATAACGAAGCTTTGCAAACAGAGAAAGACTGGTTTATGCATGATATAATTTTCCCAATGATCAGTCCAGGTATATATATTGTTCAAGTTATCACCAGTAGGGGTAAACACACAGCAAAATTAATTATTCAATAACCAAACATAGGTGGAATATGCAACCAAAGTTTAATAAATTTCCTACAGTTCAGGTTAATCATTGCGAAGACACGTTGATTGCAAGTTGGGAAAATATTCTTACACAAATACATTGTGCTATTAATTCATGCAGCAGAAAGAAAGTTATCCTTGTTGTTGAATGCTATCAGGGAGTTATTCACGAAGACATCATTGACTCATTGATCAAAAAACTCAGTGCAGACCATTTATTTTATACTTCAGATTCTTTTCTGACAGAGGAAAAGATTCAGGCTATTACACATGAATATGTTACTGACGACAGGGTGTTTGGCTATATGACATCCTTAACAATGACTGACCTTTTTGATCGCGGCCAATTGGAACAACATCAAAAAACTATTCAGCAGATTAAAGATGGTTTGGTCATTATATACGGACATGGTGCCAGCCTTTTTGTGTCTAACCCAGACATATTGGTCTATGCAGATATAGCACGTTGGGAAATTCAGCAGCGCATGAGAAATAATCGGGTTAATAACCTCGGACTGTCAAATAAGGAAGAGCATGCTGAGTTGAAATACAAGAGGGGCTTTTTTCTAGACTGGCGTTTATGTGACTCTCTGAAAAAAAGAATTTTCAGCGCGGTCAATTATTTTCTGGACACAAATGATCGGGAACATCCGAAAATGATCACCGGAAAGGCTTTGCGGCAGGGATTAGAAAGGGTGGCGCAAAGACCTTTTAGCCTTGTGCCTTTTTTTGATAAGGGTCCATGGGGAGGACAATGGTTAAAAGAAGTATGCGATCTTGATAGATCAAAAGAAAATTATGCCTGGTGTTTTAATTGTGTTCCCGAAGAGAATAGCATACTTTTGGGGTTTGGACAGCAAGTATTTGAATCACCCGCAATAAACCTTGTGTTCTATCAACCTGATTCGTTGCTCGGCAAAAAAGTAAGAGCACGGTTTGGTGATGAATTTCCCATTAGATTTGATTATCTTGACACTATGGATGGCGGGAATTTGAGCTTGCAGGTGCATCCGCTAACATCATATATTCGCGAAAAATTCGGAATGTTTTATACGCAGGATGAGAGTTATTACTTAATGGACGGGAAACCCGACGGGATAGTTTTTTTGGGATTGAAAGAGAAAATCAATCAGCATGATATGGCCGATGCATTGCTTAATGTCGAAAATAATGGTGGGTGGTTTGATGCTGAGAAATTTGTCCAAAGCTGGCCTGCAAAAAAACATGATCACATGCTCATTCCGGCAGGGACCATCCATTGTTCAGCAAAAAACACAATTGTTCTGGAAATCAGTGCAACTCCATATATCTTTACATTTAAGCTTTGGGATTGGGGTAGAATGGGCCTGGACGGACGGCCAAGGCCTACCCATATTGAGCATGGCTTGCATAATATTCAATGGGACAGAGACAAAAAATGGGTAGAAAAGAATCTGATCAACAAAATTGAAATCATCGAAGAGGGAGATGGGTGGACTGAAGAAAAAACCGGGTTGCATGAATTGGAGTTTATTGAAACCCGCAGGCATTGGTTTTCAAAAAAGGTCACACATCATACACACGGAGGGGTTAATGTGCTGACCCTGGTCGAGGGTGATGTTATTGTTGTGGAAAGCCCCAAAGATGCTTTCCCTCCTTTCACGGTTAATTATGCCGAAACATTTATTGTGCCTGCTGTGGTTGGACCATATACGATCAGGCCTGCCAAGGAGACGACTGGTGAGAAATATGCCACAATCAAAGCGTTTGTAAGAACAGAGGATTGACAAAGACAATCACCTGGCCCCAAAGCGTATCCTGGCCGGGAAAAATAAAATTTGGTGATTTAAATCAGAAAAACAACAACTATGAAACAAAAGAATACCTCATCCATCATTGTACCGGTGATGCTTTCTTTTTATATTATGGGTTTTGTTGATATTGTCGGTGTGGCGACAGCTTATATTAAACATGATTTCAATTTGTCTGACTCCGTGGCGCAGCTGCTCCCATTTATGGTATTTTTGTGGTTTGCCTTGATTTCTATCCCTTCAGGTATCGTGCAGGACAGGGTGGGAAAACGTTTTATGGTCAACGCAGGCCAGATCATTACCGGAGTTGGGTTGATGATCCCTTTTTTGTTTTATTCCTATGTAACTGCCATATTGGGATTTGCGCTCATTGGCATTGGTAATACGGTCCTTCAGGTATCAGCCAATCCCCTGTTGCTAAGTATCTCTTTTAAAGCAAGCAGTGCTGCTAACCTAAGCCTCTCACAGTTTATTAAGGCCACCGCATCAATGCTCGGGCCAATTATTGCAGCTGCTTTTGCACGATATGCCGGCGACTGGAAACTGGTCCTTATAGTCTATGCTGCCTTATCAATTCTTTCAGCCTTATGGCTTTCTTCTGTAAAACACACGGAAACAAAATCCGAGAAAGAACCGGCTAGCTTCGGAAGTGTGGTGGGCCTTTTGAGAAAACCATATATTCTAATGATGGTCTTGGGTGTCTTTCTTATTGTAGGGTTCGATGTGGGCATGAATACAAATATTGCCATTTTCCTGAGCAGAAAATTCGCCATTGATCTGGAATCGGCCAGTATGGGAATTAGTATTTATTTTGCCTCGCTAATGGTTGGAAGGTTGACCGGTGCATTTGTTCTGCGTAAACTACATATCAGATGGTTCCTTCTTTTTACAACAATACTAACTATCGTCGGTTTGTTTGGAATAATTATGACAAATAGCCTAACAATGGCAAGGATTATGATCTTTATAGCAGGACTGGGGTTTGCAAATATTTTCCCGGTGTTGTTTGCGGTCATACTTGAGTATAAACCAAACCATGCTAATGAGCTCTCGTCCCTGATTATTTTATCGGTCTCCGGTGGTGCTATTATTCCGCCTGTAATGGGTGTGCTTTCTGATGCTTTTGGCGTTTCCATAAGCATCTATGTGCTTGTGTTTTGCATGCTCTATGTATTGTTTGCGTCCATTGTGGCGTTAAAAAGAAACTTATCTGAGAAATAGAAATCATTCAAAGATGCATATGAATTGTGAAAAAGACAAACGAGTTGTTGTCACCCTTGACGCAGGGGGAACCAATTTCGTTTTCAGTGCCATCCAAGGGAACCAGGAAATCATTGCACCTATTATCAAACCATCATTTGCAAACGACCAGGAAAGATGCCTGAACAGTATTGTTAATGGATTTGAAGAAGTATTTGCCCTTGTTTCACAACAAGTCAGCGCCATCAGTTTTGCTTTTCCCGGTCCGGCCGACTATGATAAGGGGATAATTGGGGATTTGCCCAATTTTAAAGCATTTAATGGTGATGTGATCTTAGGTCCGTTTCTGGAGAACCATTTTAATGTGCCTGTGTTTATAAACAACGATGGAAACCTTTTTGCCCTGGGGGAAGCACTAACAGGATTCCTCCCAGAGGTAAATGACATGCTGAAAAAATGTGGCAGCAATAAGCAATACAAAAACCTCATTGGTCTTACTATTGGAACAGGATTTGGTTGTGGCATTGTTATGGGCGATACCTTGCTGAAAGGTGATAACTCTTGTGGTGGTGAAATTCATAATACAATGAATAAGAACAGACCTGATTGGAATGCGGAAGAAAGCGTCAGCTCAAGAGCTATTCAACGTATATATGCCCAAAATGCTTCTGTTGAATTATCTGCAACTCCTATGCCTAAAGATATATATGAAGTTGCAAAAGGAAAGAAAGCAGGTGATCAAAACGCTGCTATGCAATCCTTTGCAGATTTTGGCGAAGCACTGGGAAGTTCTGTTTGTAACGTTCTTACCCTAATAGACGGACTGGTCGTAATTGGTGGTGGACTCTCGGGGGCATGGGACCTTTTTGCACCCCATATGTTCAAGGAGCTGAATAAGAAATACATTAATGTTACTGGTGAATATGTTAATAGGTTGTCAATGAAGGTTTTTAACCTGGAAGACCCTATAGATTTAAATGGGTTTTGCAGGGGGACCATGAAAGAAAAACTGGTTCCCAACACCAATAGAAAAATCATCTATGACGCTTTTGCACGAACAGGAGTAGGGCGTTCTAAAAACGATGCAAGTAAGAGCATATCGCTGGGAGCATATGCATATGCCCTTGTGAGTCTTGATTTATAAGCACCTAGATCCTTCGCTCGCTTTCAAGAACGTATGTAAATTTTTCTCCAATGTAATACCCTATATTAAACTCAATTGGACGCTTAATATGGTCATAGACCATTCTTTTTCTGACCAGTATAGGATCACCTTTACGTATGTTAAGTTTTTTTGACAAAAGTGAATCTGCTCTAATGGCTTTTAATTCTTCGTGCGAAGATTTTGCAATAATGTTATGTTCTTTTTCAAGTAATTCATAAAGGGGTATTGTAAAGTCTTCTTTGTCTGCTAAACCAATTATTGGATTAAAATAGGAAATAAAATAAACAAAAGGTAAATCTTCATTTCCACGAAGCCTTTCCAGACAAACTACCTTTACGTTCGTAGTAATTTTAAAAAAAACAGATACATCAAACGGAGGGAAAACCCGTTTTACATCAATATGGTAATTTTTAACTTTAATGCCCCGAGACTGAAGTTCCTTAGTAAAACTAAACCAATTGGAAACTTTTGTATATAATCGGTTTTCCAATACTTTTGTGCCCACACCCTTTTTCCTGACCAATAAACCCTCAGAAACAAGCTTATTAATGGCTTGCCTGACTGTGTTTCGTGAGATACCCAATTGTTCTGATAACTTTGTTTCTGTAGGCAATAACTCCCCTTTAAGATGCTTTTCTTCTTTTATCAATTTTCTCAAGATCTGCTCTACTTGATAATGAAGCGGTATCGAACTATAAGGATCAACAGAAAAATCATTATCCATCATTACAACAGTTTAAAACATTACTAACCTCATAAAGATCACAAAAAAAAACATAGAAACCAAATATTATTGGAAAGAAACTTTTTTTGTAAACGGTAAGTTACAATGTACACTTTTTCGTAAATAACGATGTACAGATTTTAGCAAATAACGATGTACATTTTTCCATTTGAGCGCTATATTCAGTCATTCAAAAATAGAGAACTGATGAGAGGATTGTTATTAGCCCGTTAAAAACCCCAAGTCAGTGGCTCTCCCAACAAACATCTCGCAACCCCGAAAACATGGGACACCATCTTCAATGGAAATCTGATCTGAATGACGCATTCACGACTATTCCTTCATCATTTTCAATCCCTTGACAGCATCGTCTGTTCCAGTCTATCTTAAGAAATATACACCCAGGGGTAGTGATTTAGTTTTGATAACTTCCTCATCCATGCCAGCCATTTCTTTTTCTAAAACAGGCTGGCCAAAAAGATTCTTTAGTGTTATATTTATTAACCCGGCTGCATTGGTAATTGTGATGGTATTATTGAAGGGGTTTGGGTAAACATTTTCTTCGATGCCTACCTCCCCGATGAAGGAGATAATATGTACGGCGCGTCCGTGTACCTTCAGGTGATGTTTTAAAAGGGTAGTTGCTTGTCAACCCTACTAGCCGCAGTACTTGGGCTGCGGAGACAAAGCCGGCAAACGCGTAATCCAGGCTTACCTGATGACCGAAACGCGTCGGGTGTTCCGTTCGTCGGCGGTTTTTACTTCTACCAGATAGATGCCTCCTTGCAATCCGGAAACGTCTATGCGGGCTGTTTTCTCGCGCACTATAGTCTCCA
>SL_8KL_010_SEDDRAFT_10001082_pt1 | contig 23651 bp, 25 predicted proteins | sample SodLakKL_010_SED_4_FD_11160 | JGI IMG/M metagenome (IMG submission 11160) | reverse complement strand
AAGCTCGTTTACGATATCCCTGATGTCAGAATCATGGACAATGGTATCCTCGGTATGACCGTCATCAGCATCATAAATATTAATAAGAACTCCAGGGCCTGTTAACTCTTCATGCCCCGCCTCTACCCGGACTTCATATAAAGATGCCCTGAGGGAATCTATTTCCCTGGTCAAGGACTGGATATGTTCCAGGGGGTTAAAAGGTACCGCTACCTTAGCCTGTCCTTCTTCAATTTCCAATTCCAGCCTTTGTCGAGGAGTAAAATCCTGTTGAAAGGCTAACTCGGATATTTTTTCCCGGGTTGTGTCTTCAATCATATCTTCAGGGTCTATAATAACCCCTTCCTCATCATCAAAATCAATCTTCATACTTTTTCGGGATACAGTATTATTAATTTTGGGATCCTGATTAACAACAGCAAGGACTATATCTTGCTGGTAATTTTCATATTCCCTTATAATGGTTTCCTGGACTCCACGTCCGTCGGAAAGGATGGTTTTAAAGAGCTCATCTGTACTGGTGGCAAGAGTAATCTCATAATGGAAGCGGGAGAGGGTTTCACGCACCTCTGTGCGATTATCTATTTCCAGTTTTTGTGCCAGCCTTTCATTATAATCCACCAGTTCCAGGGCAAACTGTTTTTTTATATCCAGGTTATCGGGAGAACTTCCTCCCTCAGCCTTTATAAAATTAATTCCTAGGGTAAGGAGTATAGTGTTTAATATTAAGAGGATAATGGTAAAAATTAAGAGCTTGCTCTCTTTAACCTGTATATTAATGCTCCTCATTATATATAGATTTCCTCCTCGCTTTAATCACTAATTCTCCGCTTATTTACAGACCTGGAACTCTTGGAACGCTTACTTATTTCTACAAATAAAACTAATCTCCTATTTAAGTTAATGTTAACATAATTAATTATTCTTATAAATTATGTTTTTAACGTAAATTTTTCCTCTCCCTGGGACCTTTCTTTATAAATCCAGGCCTTCCAATAAATTTTTCTTTTTTTCCCACATTTTTTCATACTCCCCGGGACCTTCATGGTCATATCCCAGTAAATGAAGGAGACCGTGTACAAATAGAAAAGCCACCTCCCGGTTCAATGAATGACCCTCTTCTTCAGCCTGTTCTACCGCTCTGTCCAGGGAAATAATTATATCTCCCAGAAGAATTTCAGCCCCTTCCGGCAGAAAAGTCGAATCCTCCTCCTGCTGGGGAAAGGAAAGAACATCCGTTGGTTCATTCCGGTTCCTGTATTTACTGTTCAATTCCTGCATATACTCATTATCAACAAAGCAAAGACTTACCTCACCCTGGGGAGAGACTCCCTCTTCCCCCAGCACCCGCTGGTTTATTTCCTCCAGAAGGGAAAGGAGCTCGGGGGAGAGGGAAATCTTATTCTGAAGATTGTTTATTATTAGTGTCATTTTTTTTCTTCCCCCTCTCTATTTCTGCTTTTAATTCCTTCTCGGGATATTCAATCCGTGTGTGGAAAATTCCTGATAATACCTTGCTCATGGCTTCAGCTATTTTGTCCAGGTCCTTTAAAGTCAAATCACTTTCATCCAGTTGGCCATCATTCAGTTTATCCTTTATTACTTTTCTGGTTAAACCTTCAACCCTTCCCGCCGTAGGCTTGGACATGGCCCTTACAGCAGCTTCAACCACATCAGCCAACATGATAATAGCCGCTTCTTTAGTCTGGGGCCTGGGACCTTCATACCTGAAGTTTTCCTCCACCACTTCTTCATCCTTTTCATTTTCCGCTGCCATGTGGTAAAAATAGGCTACCAGGCTGGTTCCATGATGCTGGCGAATTATATCCTTAATAACATCGGGGAGTTTACCCTGGCGGGCCATCTTTGCCCCGTCCTTAACATGGGCAGTTATAATAAGGCTGCTAAGGCTGGGTGAAATCTTGTTATGGGGATTATCATTGGTAAACTGGTTTTCAATAAAAAAGTATGGCCTTTTGATCTTACCAATATCATGGTAATAAGCTCCTACCCGTGCCAGTAAGGGATCAGCCTCAACCACTTCCGCCGCTGCTTCTGCCAGGTTTGCCACCACAATACTGTGGTGGTAAGTGCCGGGAGCTTTCATCATTAATTTCCTAAGGAGGGGTTGATTGGGATTGGCCAATTCCAGCAAACTTACTGAAGTGGTCAGGCCAAAAACGCTTTCCAGGTAAGGTAAAAGGCCAATGGCCATAACTGCAGAAAACAAGCCGTTGCTGACCCCTGCCAAAAGGCTGAGGCTAAAATCCTTAACAATTTCATATTCCAGCCCAAAGCCAGTCCAATAGAGAAAAACAGATATTATGGCCAGGGTATTAACCAGGGCTACATAAAGACCAGCCCGGGTTAAGTCAGCCCTGTTGTAAACCTGGGCCACACTATAAACAGCCGTTAACCCTCCCAACAAAGCAACAATAATATATGAAAACTCTCCCCCTGTCATAATACCAATTAAAATAGCTAAAATAATGTTAAACATAATAGCCAGACGGGCATTAAATAAGACAGTTATCAAAATCATACCCATGGCCACGGGTATTAAATAGCCCGAAAAATAATTTGCCGCCAGAGTAAAAACAAGGGTAATTATTAAAATAAGGCCCAGCAGCATGAGAAGGGAAGGATTGTAATAAACCTCCTTTTCATACATGTACAAATAGACACCACCGATAATAAAGACGGCTAGAAGTAAAAAAACCAGCCCTGCAATTACACTGTAATTGGTAAGGGTCCTTTGAAGTCCCACGGCTTCCAGCTGGGCCATATGCCTTTCCGTTACCACTTCTCCCTCGCTTACAATCAAAGACCCCTTTAATATTTTAACGGGCTCCACAGCCTCCCGGGCCTCTTGACGGCTCCTCATTGTTGCCTCTTCGTTGTATATCATGTTAGGACGTACCAGTCCCTGGGCAACTTCGGCTATTTTTTCCCTTAGATTATCTTCATAGGGAAGAATGTTTATCTCCATATATAAGTTATTTTTTACATTTTCCAGGCCTTCTTCCTTTACTCCCTGTTCCATAATACCTTTAATTATGCCTAAAACCTCTTTTTCAAATTCCTCCAGTTCCTCCCGGGGTATTTCAAGAAAAACCTTTACTTCCTCTCCTTCAACTTCTTCTTCAAGTTTGTCCTGGAAAAGACCCTGGAGCATTTCTATTTTTTCCTCTTCCTCTTCCTCTATCCGCCTTACTTCAAAGATCTCTTCCATAAAAGCTGAAAACTCTTCTTCTATTTCTATATTAATAGCAGGTTCATAATCATAGGTTTCAGGCACCGCCTGGGCGGCTTCTTCCCTCAACTCCTCGGTAGTATAATAGTCCGTAGCTTCCCGGGGAGCATATATGGTTTTAGGGCTGGGCCTTCCCTCTTCCAGTTGAATCCTTTCAGGAATTACCGTAAATAAAAGCAACCCTAAAATAATGCCAAATAAAGCCAGGGCCAAGAGCAGGCGTTGCCACAGGATTTTCTTTTTTAATATCCCCAAGGTATTAAGGATATGTTTAAACCCTTTACCCTTTGTCTCTTCCTTTTTTTCTCCTTCTTTAGGAACCATGTAATTCCCTCGCTTTAATTCTTACTTTTTCTCATATTTTTCATAAGCCTGTATTATTTTTTGTACCAAAGGATGCCTTACCACATCTTTATAAGAAAGGTAGGTAATGCCTATCCCCGAGATATCTTCCAATATTTTAGGAACTTCAGCCAGCCCTGAAAATTTGCCCCGGGGTAAATCTATCTGGGTAATATCTCCCGTAACTACCGCCTTGGAACCAAATCCCATCCTGGTTAAAAACATTTTCATTTGTTCCATGGTTGAATTTTGAGCTTCATCCAGAATAATGAAGGAATCATCCAGGGTTCGCCCCCTCATATAGGCCAGAGGAGCTACCTCAATTATTCCTTTTTCCATATATTTTTGAAAGGTTTCTACTCCCAATAAATCATAAAGGGCATCATACAAAGGCCTCAGGTAAGGGTCTACCTTTTCCTGCAAATCTCCGGGGAGAAATCCCAAATGTTCTCCTGCCTCTACTGCCGGACGGGTTAAAATAAGGCGGTGAACATCTTTATTTTTCAAGCTGGCAATGGCCATGGCCATGGCCAGGTAAGTTTTGCCAGTTCCCGCCGGGCCAATTCCAAAGACAATATCATTTCGACGAATGGTGTTTACATACTCCCTCTGGCCTAAAGATTTAGGTTTAATTTGTTTACCTCGAGCTGTCATATAAATAAGATCAGAGAAAATATCTCCCAATTTATCCCCCTGATCCTCCTTTACCAGACTAATAGCATATTTCAGCTCGGAAGGCGTTAAAAGATGACCTTTNCTGATAATATCTTGAAGATTTTTTATCAAGGTATTAACCTTTTCTACTTCCTGGGNTTGTCCTTGTATTATCATGGTATCACCCCGGGGAATAATCCTTACCTGGAAGGANCTCTCAATCATCTCAATGTTTTCATCAAGTCTTCCCAGAAGTTTGAGAGCCTCCTCCTGATCCTTAAAAAAAATCTTTTCTTCCCTCTGGTTCTGATTAGATTGCGTCAAAAAGACTTCCCTCCTCAAAGTATACTGAGGTACCCTCAAGCACCCCTGTCAGGATCAAATCTCTTTTCCAAGCCTATATCTTCAATAGATTCTATTACAAACCTTACTTCAAAAACCTGTTCATCCCCGGTATCCAAAATTTCATAATATTTTTTTACAGGATCAGCCTGATCAGATACTTGATTCATGGCATCTTCCCGGGCCTCATTTTTAGCCCTTTCTAATGCTTCTTCTGGAGTTAACTCTTCCTTTACCGGGATTAATTCCTTAAATCTTAAGCTTACTAGTTCGACGGGAATACCAAGATTCCTCCACCTAACATTTCGTTTAATAGAATCCATTTTATAATACTCATAAGGATTGTCAATTACCCCACTGGAATAAATCACCCTTCCCCAACCCTTCACAAAAAAGCCCTCTTCCTGTTTCCCGGAAGGAACAGACTTTTTCATTAAAAGGGTTGAAGATCCGTAACCTTCATACCAGACCCTGGCTTTTACATTACCCCGGGCTCTTACATACATCTCTTCCCTTTCCTCTTCTTCCTCTTCATCATCAGAAATTATACCCCTTATCAAAATTTGTCCTTCCTCCACCGTTTCCCCGGGACTGACCTCCGTCTGGCCCGATATGGTTAATAGCTCCAGTATTAAACCATCCCTGGAGGCCACAATATGGGAAGTAATTCCTTCCTGGGTCTCTAATTCCTTAACTTTTTCTACAACCTGAATTCTGGCCCGGGTCCCCAGGATTTCTACACCTGCCCAGGAGATGTCGGGGATCCTTATTGCCAGGTCCCGGCTAATTTTTTCAGGCTCCAAGTTCTCTTTGAATACCCCCGGCTGAAGGCCCAGTTCCCGGGATATTTCTAAAACATCATCAGGGTCTATTTTTTCTGTCCCTGACACTTCAACAAACCATATAAAGGATGAAAAGATGTAGAGGGCAAAGAAAAAAAAGAAAGCTCCTGCCATAAGTCCTTTTTGTAGGGATAACCTGTAAATAAAAAAAGGAAATCCTACCTTCTTTTTAATTTTTATCCTGCACCTGGTCTTTCGGGCCAGGGGACGGAGACGTTTAAAGCCTTCAATGTCTACTTTCATAAAGGCTGTTTCCTTATGACACCTTATATCCCTCAGAAAAATGCCCCGGTTTATGGCCAGGTTAATTAACCTTTCCCTTCTCTTACCCCTTATAGATATTATAATATAACCGCTTAAATAATACCATACATTCATCACAGGCACCAGTATTCGCTCCTTTCCAGGGTGTTAAAAAACCAGGTTAGTTTTCATAATCCAACCGGTGAATGGTCCCTTCAATAAAGATTTCCCCGGAAAAAATATTTTTAATTTGAAGATTTTTTCCCTGAATAACCAGTTCACCCCCGCTAATACTGATTCGAACCGTCTCATCAGTATATTCCACTACACCCCGGTGATTCTCAATATAGAGCTGTATGTTCCCCACCAGATTTACCCTGGGCAGATCAAGTAAAATTTCCTTGGGAAGTTCAAAAGTATCAGCAACAGCCCTTTGAAATTTTTTTTTACTCTCCAAATAAACCCCTCCCTGGCCTTCTCTATTAAAGCTATGCATGAACTGTCAAAAATATGTATTTCTTAAACTACTATGAAAAATTAATGAAACTCTCCTAAACAGGCTCAAAAAAATAAAGTGTATCACCTGGAATATCAAAAAATATTCAGGTAATACACTTCACTTCTAAACAATATATTTTAGTTTATTTATATACTTTATTCATCTGTCTTAAGGTAAACGGCTTTCTGGAACGGGGAAGGCCAAGAACTTCGGAAAAAACTACTCCTTGAACCAGGTTTTTCTTCTCAAAACCTTTTAATTTAGAAGACTTTCTTTTTTTAGAAGAATATTTTTCCTTTTCTTTCAAAAGTGACTCGCTAGCCTTCTTTTCCTCTTTCAGGTCAATTTCAGGATAATAACTTCTTGCCGTATTTTTAAATTTTTTTCCTTTTTCCGTATCTTTCAGGGGGGTACCCCTCTCCCGGGGAAGAGGCATATCTTTTTCTCCTTCCTGGGGCAAGGGAATCTTGCCTTTTTCCAATAATTGCTTAACTATAGAAAAAATAATGAACAGAGCCAGAACAATTAGACCTTCCATAGCAATTCCTCCCTTGCTGAAATTCTGTCAACTTAATTGTCATCATCACTGTAATCTTCAGAATCACCAGAATCACTTATCTTCCCAATAGAATCTCTCATCTTGGTATCTGCAATGATGTTTTGAATATTTTGATAATCAAGAACTCCCAGCTTTCCTTCTCGTAAAGCATAAGCCATGGCCTTGGGAACATCAGCCTCCGCTTCTACTAACTTGGCCCTCATTTCTTCTACAGAAGCTTTCATTTCCTGTTCCTTAGCCACAGCCATGGCTCTTCTTTCTTCTGCCTTGGCCTGGGCAATACGCTTGTCAGCTTCCGCCTGGTCTGTTTGAAGCATAGCACCGATGTTTTTACCCACGTCCACGTCAGCAATATCAATGGAAAGAATCTCAAAGGCCGTCCCGGCATCCAGGCCCTTACCTAAAACATTGTGGGATATGGAGTCAGGATTTTCCAAAACAGCTTTATGGTTTTCGGCCGAACCAATGGAGGTTACCGTTCCCTCTCCAACTCTGGCAATAACCGTTTCTTCTCCTGCACCCCCTACCAGCCGGTCTATGTTAGCCCGGACGGTAACTTTTGCCTTGGCTTTAACTTCAATACCGTCTTTTGCCACAGCTGCCACCACAGGAGTTTCTATGACTTTAGGGTTAACGCTCATTTGGACCGCCTGCAAAACATCCCTACCAGCCAAATCAATGGCCGCACTCCTTTCAAAAACCAGGGGAATATTGGCCCGCTGGGCAGCAATCAGAGCATCTACCACCCGGTCTACATTTCCGCCGGCCAGGTAATGGCCTTCCAGCTTATCGACACTTAAATCCAGGCCTGCTTTAGTAGCCTTAATTAAGGGCGATACAATTTTGTTAGGAATAACCCGGCGCAGGCGCATACCTACCAGGGTTATAATGCTGATTTTAACCCCGGCAGCCAGGGCTGAGATCCACAACCCTAAAGGTATAATGCTAAATATAAAAGAAAAAGCTACAACTACCAGAGCAACAATAATTAGAATAGATACAATCTCCGTCATTTTTTTATTCCTCCTTTTCTTCTTTAATTTCCCTGACTATGACCCGGGAGCCTTCTATATTAACCACCCGCACCCGGGCACCCCTGGAGACATAGCCACCTTCGCTCACCACATCTACCCTTTCCCCCTCAATTTCAGCAGTACCAGAAGGCCTGAGGGTTGTCAGGGCAACCCCTTCCTTATTCACCAGCTCCGTAAAAGACTTGGGTCCAACGTATCCCAGGTCCTTATCTTCTTTATAGCTTAAAATAATATTCTGTAGCCTGGTGCTTTTTACCAGGTACCTGAAGGAAATGGCGATTATAAACCCTGCGAGAACAATAGATATTAAAAGGTTTCGCAACCCTTCACCGGTACTGGCAGCAGATAAAAGAATAGAAGCTGCCAGGGCTACCATCCCCCCGGCTCCTAAAACCCCAAAACCAGTAACAAAGGCTTCAATAATTAGAAGTAGTATTCCCATAATGAATAAAATAACCACCTCATATCCCGCTAGACCGGCAATAATGTGACCTCCAAAATAGAGGGCGAAAGAAAAAATACCAATGCTGCCTGCCACCCCGAAACCAGCGGTGGCTATCTCCAATACCAGGGCAGCAAATCCTATGGTAAGGAGGAAGGTGGAGGTTACAGGGTGGGTTATAAAGCGGGCCAGTACTTCTGCTGCACTTATTTCTCCTTCTACCAGGGTAGCTTCTCCGTAATTCAAATGCTCCAGGAGATCCCTCCGGCTGTCAAAAACCCCGTCTATAAAGTCCAGGTCTAATGCCTTTTGTGATGTAAGGGTTAAAAGCTTCCCTGATTCTACTACTCCTGATATGGAAATTTCCCTGCGAACCATGGCCGCAGCAATCTCCGGGTCTCTCCCCCTCATTTCCGCCACCGTAATCATTTCGGCTTCCCAGGCCGACAGGGTTTTCTCATCCACCTCTTCACCCGTTAAGCCCAATCTGGGCTCCGCAGCCCCCAGGGTTGCTCCGGGAGCCATATAAAGGGCATCACAGGCCATAGCCAGGTAAGCGCCCGCGGAAAGGGCCTGGGGCTTTACATAAGCATATACGGGAACGGGTGCTTCCACTATTAGGTCCCTTATTTCCTGGGCGGCATCAACCCTGCCCCCAGGGGTATTGATTTCCATGAGGATGGCGTCGGCTTCCACCCTTTCTGCTTCCTTAAATGCCCTTTCCAGGTAGCTTTTTAATCCATGTTCCACAGCTCCCTCCAGGGAAACCTGGTAAAGGGTATCCTTATTCCCTGATGATCCCTGTAAAAAGGAAGGCAAGACTAATAAAGCCATAACTAATATAATCAGTATTATTCTCAGCCTGGGCATTTTAAAAACCTCCCTACTAAATAAAGAACTTGGTGCCTTTACACCAAGTTAAAAACCATTACTCCAGGTATTTTTGCACTATTTTGTTGACCAGCTTGCCGTCTGCTTTTCCTTTTAACCTGGGCATGAGAACACCCATTACTTTTCCCATATCCTTTTTTGTTTCAGCGCCCGTTTCTTCCACTGCTTCTTTAGCAAGCCGTTCAATCTCTTCTTCATCCAGCTGCTCTGGCATATAGGATAATAGTATATTAATTTCCTTATCCAGATCCTGAACTACATCTTCTCGCCCGGCTTTTTTATATTCTTCCAAAGCCTCTCTGCGTTTCTTTAATTCTCTACTTAAAACTTCTATTATTTCTTCATCATCCACCTGCCCTTTTTTATTAATTTCCTCATTTTTTATTTCAGACCGTATCATCCTCAGTACAGATAGCTTGAATTTGTCTTTTGCTTTCATGGCTGCCTTCATGTCTTCATTTAATTTTTCATTAAGGGCCATTCTAAGGTTTCCTCCTGCTAATTATTTATAGGTACGCCTCTTTTTTCTGGCCGCCTCCGATTTCTTTTTACGCTTTACGCTGGGTTTTTCATAGTGTTCCCGCTTGCGAACTTCAGATATAACGCCAGACTTGGAACACTGCTTTTTAAATCTCCTTAGAGCACTGTCCAAAGTTTCATTTTTCCCAACTTTAATTTCTGTCAATCATTTTCCCTCCCCTCACTGCATACAACATTAAGGCTTAACTGTGTATAATGGAATAACCTGGGTGAGGCTAATACCATTATGTATAAATAATTTAATAAAATAAATTATACACCGTCTGTAAAAGGCTGTCAACTTTTAACCTGGTGGCCAGGTAAGGCTTCGACCTCCCAGAAGGTGAAAGTGAATATGGGGTATAATCTGATCCCCATCCTTGCCGTAATTGCATGCCAATCGAAAACCTGAATCCGCCACTCCCACTTCTTCAGCAATTTCTTTAACCTTTAAGTGAAGATAACCCATTAATTCTGCCGAATCCTCTGTTAAGTCCATCAGGGTAGAAATATGTTCTTTGGGGACAATAAGAACATGTACAGGTGCTTGAGGTTGAATATCTTTAAAGGCAATTATTTTATCATCTTCGTATACAATTTCACTGGGAACTTCCTTGGAAATAACCTTGCAAAAGAGGCAATCACTCAATTATTTACACCTCCTTTTTCAAAATAAAAAGGCTTATATGACTTATAAATTGGTTATAATTATAACATTTTTGAAAGCAATTGACAAGGAGACTAACGGGACCGCCCTTTTTCTCTAATTATTATTCTAAAGTACAGGCACCTTAAAAAAAACTTTTAATAATATATATGTATAGTATGCACTAAAGGAAGGAGTGCCCCTATGGATGAAAGGATAAAAGGAAACATTAAAGAATTATTTCCCGGGAGCAACACCTATCAAGGCTTTTTCTCCTTGTATGAAGACCTTTTAAGGAAAGGATACTATAAAACTTTTATCTTAAAGGGAGGCCCGGGAACAGGAAAATCAACCCTGATGAGAAAAATCGCCACCTTTTTTTATGAAAATGGATATGAAGTCCAGTATTATTACTGTTCTTCAGATCCCAGTTCTTTAGATGGGGTAGCCATCCCTCAACTGGGAATCGTTATGGTCGATGGAACCGCTCCCCATCTCCTTGACCCCCTGCTGCCTGGGGCCAGGGATGAAATTATTAATCTGGGAGCTTTTTGGGAAGAAGAAATTTTAAAAACATACCAGGAGGAAATTGAAAACCTGCAAGAAATCATTGCCCTTTCCTTTAAAACGGCTTACCATCATTTAAGGGAAGCCAGGGTTGCCCGGGATCAATGGAGTCTTTACCATCAAACTTCTATAAATCACCAGGAAGTTAGAAAAACAATAGAAATTCTTAATGCCAATCTTTTCCATCAGATTCCCTTTAAAGAAAAACAGCCAGAAGAAGAGCACTTCTTTGCCAGCACAATTACCGGAGAAGGCTTTATAAACAAGTATCCCTCCCTCCTGCAAAATTGTCATAATTATTACTTTCTCCTGGGAGAACCCGGGGCAGGTAAATCAAAGGTCTTTCAAGGAATATATGAAACAGCCCGGCAGAGGGGACTAACCATAGAAGCATATCACTGCGGCTTTATCCCGGAAAACCTGGATATGCTTATTTTCCCCGAAATTAATTCCGCCTTAATAAACGGTTCCTATCCCCATAATTTTACTCTTCCTCCTTCCAGCCAGGTAAATAATATATTAATCTTTAACCTGTCCACCAGCATAAATAAAAAAAAGATTGAACCCTGGAAAAAGGATTTGGAAGAAGCCAGGGAGCGCTTTTGGTCCTTAATGGAAAAAGCCATGAAATCAATAGCCAGGGCAAAATTAAACCATCAGCGCCTGGAAAGCTATTATATGAAGGCCCAGGACTTTGAAGCCCTGAATGAACTAACCAAATCCTTGATTGAAAGGATAAGAAAATACCCGGTCCAGATCCATTAAACTAAAAAAGCAGCATAGCTGCTTTTTTAGTTTATATTTCTTCTCTCTTTTCCTCTTCCTTCTCATCTGGTTCTGTTACCAGCTCCTGAAAGACTTCCCCCCGGTGGTCCATTAAAATCCACCGGATTTCCTGCCCTTCTTTCCAAAATTCCTTCTTTTCCACGGTGCCCATGTGGTAGTAATTATCTTTTACATCTACGGCTACCCTTATTTCTACGTTATTTTCAGGCCCTGGTAAGGATTGGACATACTTTACTTTACCGTTTAAAACAAAAATTCCAACCTCCCCCTGGGGATTAAAGGGGTATTCTGGTAATTCCAGCTCATATTCCCGGGCAATTTCTGCCCAACTCTCCTGTTCCAGGGCTAACTCCAAGGAGGGAATAACCTTCTTACGCCCCTGGTCACTGGTAGAAAACTCTACCTGGTTTTCAATCCTGACTTCTTCCATTACTTCCGCCGGTTCCATTCTAAAGTTATCATAAATAGATAGGCTTATGAGAAGAACCAGTAGAAACAGAATCGGAATCATACGCCTGCCCTCTATCACAAAGAGTCTACCTTTTATTTGTACCAACCCCTTTATATATCATTTTTATAATTCATATTCATCCCATGGACAAATATGCAAAAAATATAAAGGGGAATCATAATTATATTAACCTGCCCCAAAGGTAGTCATCTTTAAACTCTTCTATTTTTACCCGGGCAATTTCACCTAACATTTTTGGTTCCGCCGGAACCCTTACCCTCTGGTAGTGACTGCTTAACCCTTCTAAAACCTTTAACTCCCTTTCCTGTTCAAAAAGGACTTCTGCTACTTTACCCAGGAAGGTCCTGCTGTATTCTGCAGCCAGTCTATTTCCCAGGTCCGTCAGCATTTTGCTTCTCCTGTCTTTTTCCTGGGGAGAAAGGAAATCGGTAAACTCATATGCTCCTGTTCCAGGCCGGGGAGAGTACTTGAAAACATGAAGACGGGAAAAAGCCATTTCTTCAACAAACCGGTAAGTATTGTTAAAGCTTTCCTTTCCCTCCCCGGAGAAACCCACCATAACATCTGTTGTCAGGGCCATACCCGGCATAATATACCTTAAATAACTAACCAGCTTAGAATACTCATCAGTGGAATAAAGCCGGTTCATCCTTTTCAAGATATAATCATCACCGCTCTGGAGGGGTATATGAAAATGGTGACAAACCTTATCAGAATCTGCCAGAACTTCTATCAATTCCATGGTAAAGTCCGTTGGTTCCAGAGAACTTAACCTGAATCTGTTCAAAGTTGGAACCCTTTCCAGTTCTTTTATTACTTCGGCTAAAGACATTTCTTCACCTAAATCCTTACCGTATGCCCCCAAGTTCACTCCCGTAAGGACTATCTCCTTTGTTCCAGAAGCCGTGAGCCTTTCCACTTCCTCCACCAGGTCCCCTAACTTCCGGCTGCGAACTCTACCCCGGGCATAGGGAACCAGGCAGTAGGAACAAAAATGCTCACATCCGTCCTCAATCTTTATAAAGGCCCTGGTCCTTCCAGCTTCCTCCAGGGACATTTCTTCGAAGGTAGTCTTTTCATCCAGTTCCTTTACTTTTAGCAGGGGATAAGAGGTCCTTCTCCCTTTAGCCTCCTGGATTAACTCCGGAAGATCCCTTTTACCCTGAGTCCCCACAATTAAATCCACCCCTGGAATTTCCTTTATCTTTTCCCAGGCCAGCTGGGCATAACAACCTGTTACGGCTACTAACCCCCGGGAATTATTTTTATGGGCCCTTCTTATAGCCTGCCTGGACTTCCTATCACTTAAATGGGTAACGGTGCAGGTATTAATTACATATACCTCCGCCTTATTAGAAAAATCCACGATCTCATAGCCCTTTTGGCGAAAAATATTTTTAAGGGCCTCCGTTTCGTACTGATTAACTTTACATCCCAGGGTAAAAAATGCTGCCGTTAATTTATTCATTATATCCACCCAAATCATCCAATTCATAAAGAACTATGGTCAAAGCCGACAGGGCAGCCGTTTCCGCCCTCAATATTCTGGGGCCCAGGGTTGCAGAAAAAGACCCATGACAACGGGCCAGTTCAGCTTCTTCTGAAGTAAATCCCCCTTCAGGACCAACAAAAATCACCAGCTCTTCAAAAGGTTTTGAGTTTTTTAAAATTTCTTTTAAGCTTCCCCTCTTCTCCTGTTCCCATAAAAAAAGACACAGGGCCTTCTCCCCCTTTTCAGTTAAAATATCCTCCAGATGGGCTAACTCCCCTATAAAGGGAATCTCATCCCGGTGGGACTGTTGGGCAGCCTCCCGGGCAATTGTGCTCCATCTTTGAATTCTACGGGAGGCCTTTTGGGGGGTAAGGTTAACTACTGTTCTATGGGTAACAAGGGGAATAATTTCTTTTACTCCCAGCTCCGTAGCTTTTTGCACCACCTGGTCCATTTTTTCCCCTTTAACCAGGGACTGGGCCAGAATAACCTTCAGTTCAGGCTCCCTGCTCCCGGCAAGAGTTTCTTTTAAGTCCGCCTCCACCCAATTCTTTCCCAGGCGAGTTATTACACTTAAATAGGAACTTCCCTGGCCATCGGATACTATAATTTCATCCCCTTCCCGAAGCCTTAAAACCTTCTCTATATGGGCCGCCCTATTATCTCGAAGAAAGGCCTTACCCTTTTCTTTATCTAAATCTTGAAGGGGAACAAAAAAACGATGCATCTTTTTATCTCCTCAACTAGAAACTTCATTCTTCCCTTTTCCGGGAAGGCACCTGAAAGCAGCCCAATCTCCATCATGCCTCATTTCTTCCAGGATATAACCAGATTTGCCAAGTCTTTCTTTAATTAAGTCAGTTTTAGAAGATATAATGCCGGTAAGAATTACCCGGGCCTTTTGCTGGCAAATCTTTTTTATTTCTTCCAGGGTATCAATAATTATTTCGGTAGAAATATTAGCCACAATAATATCTCCCCGGGGAAGGTCATTTCTTTCCCTCAAAAAATGAGGCAATTCTCCTTTAAAAATTTTAACCTGTCCTTCTACCGAGTTTCCCCTGCAGTTTTCTTCTGCTACCTCCAAAGCTTTTTCATCATTATCCAGGGCCACAGCCCCTTTGGCTCCCAGCTTAACCGCAGCAATGGAAAGGATGCCCGACCCACATCCCAGGTCATATACCAGGGCTCCCTCCAGGGACTCCCTCGTTAGGAATTCCAGGCACATCCTGGTAGTAGGATGGGTGCCACAGCCAAAGGCCATCCCCGGATCCAGCTTCACCACCCTTTCCCCCTCCCGGGGCTCATAATTAATCCAGGAGGGAATTATGGCCAGGCTGCTGGATATTTTTACAGGATGAAAGTACTCCTTCCAGGATTCTGCCCAATCTTCCTCCTCCACTTTTTCAACGTTAATGAGGAATTCCGCCAGGTCAATACCATGGTGGGGAAGAGTATTTAAAAACTCCTTTAATTTTTTAATTATATAATCTAAATCCTTTTCCTCTATATAAAAGTAGCCCTTGATAGAAACAGAATCCCGGGAATAATCCCGGGAAGAATACATTATGTCTCCCCCCTCCTGAAGGGAAGGGGGGGAAGAATCTTCTATGGTTATTCCGGGAGAGCCTTTACTAATTAAATAATTACCAGCAGCTTCCTGGGCTTCCCGGTTAATTATTATCTCCAGCTGGTACCAATTCATTACCTTCCTCCCCCAAAGGCATTTCTAAACTTCCCAAAAAAGCTCTTGTCCTCAAGGTCGGAAAGGTCTTCTCCCCTCTCCAGGGCAAATTCCTTCAAAATTTCCTTCTGGCGGGAGGTTAATTTCTCGGGAACCTGAACTACTACTTTTACGTGCTGATCACCCCGACCTACTCCCCTTCTAAGCTTATGAATGCCCTTGTTTTTAAGACGGAAGTAGGTATCCGTTTGGGTGCCTTCCGGAACCTTAATCTTGGCCTTTCCATCTAAGGTAGGAACGGTTATTTCACCACCTAAAGCAGCTTTAACAAAGCTTATGGGAACCTCACAGAAAATATCATCCCCCCGCCGCTTAAAAAATTCATGGGGACGGACGTTGATTATTACATACAGATCTCCTGGAGGCCCGCCGTTTGCTCCTGCTTCTCCTTCTCCTGCAACCCGCAAGCGGAAACCATGTTCAACCCCGGCAGGTATATTAACCTGGATGTTTTTAGTTTTTCTTACCCTTTTCTGCCCGTGGCAGCTGTTACAGGGGTTGGGTATGATGGTGCCTGCTCCCCGGCACTGGTCACAGGTTTTTACATTTATAAATCTTCCAAAGGCAGTATTTTGGGTATACCTTACCTCACCCGCCCCTTTACACCGGGGACAGGTTTCTGTGGAGGTGCCCGGTTCTGCACCGCTTCCTCCACAGTGTTCACAATTTTGCAGGGAAGGTACTTCTATAGTAGTTTCTGTTCCAAAGGCTGCCTCTTCAAAGCTTATTTCCAGGTCATAGCGAAGGTCAGAGCCCCTCCGGGGGCCGCGTCTTTGGCGGGAACGAAACCCACCTCCGAAAAAGCTCTCAAAAATATCTTCAAAATCTCCAAATCCGAAATCAGAGCTTTGACCAAAACCACCACCAAAGCCCCCGTTAAAGCCCTGCTCTTCAGCAGCATGCCCAAACCTGTCATACTGAGCACGCCTCTGGGGATCACTTAACACATCATAAGCTTCCTTCACTTCTTTAAATTTATTGGCCGCTTCCTTATCCCCGGAATTAACATCAGGGTGATATTTGCGTGCCAGCTTTCGGTATGCCTTTTTTATTTCCTCAGAAGAAGCTTCTCTATTTAACCCGAGAACTTCATAATAATCCCGCTTAGCCATAAAACTAACTCCTCACTTTACTTGTTTTCTTCGTCCACTTCTTCGTATTCAGCGTCCACTACATCTTCTTCCTGGCTTTCTTCTCCTTCTCCGGGACCGGCACCGGCCTCAGCGCTGGTACCGCTGGCCTCCTGCTCCTGCCTAACCTTTTCATACATCCTGGAGGAAAGGTTATGAAGATGCTTGTTAAGTTCTTCTACCGCATTATTTATAGCTTCTATATCCTCACCCTGGTTGGCTTCCTTAACCTTTTCAATGGCCTTTTCAATTTCCTCCCGTTCCTCCTGGGAGACCTGCTCTTCCAGGTCCTTCAAGGTTTTTTCTGTACTATAAATGGTGGAATCAGCATTGTTTCTGGCTTCAGCCAGTTCTTTTCGCTTCTTGTCCTCTTCCGCTTTCTTTTCTGCTTCTTCAACCATTTTTTCTATTTCATCATCGGATAATCCTGAAGTAGCTTGAATGGTAATGCTTTGCTCCTTACCGGTGCCCAGGTCTTTAGCGGATACGTTAACAATTCCGTTGGCATCTATATCAAAGGAAACTTCAATTTGGGGAACTCCCCGGGGAGCTGGAGGAATACCATCCAGTATGAACCTTCCCAGGGTCTTGTTATCAGCAGCCATGGGCCGTTCTCCCTGGAGAACATGGATTTCTACACTGGTCTGGTTATCCGCTGCCGTAGAAAAAACCTGTTTCTTAGAAGTTGGGATGGTAGTATTTCTTTCTATAAGCTTGGTGTAAACTCCTCCAAGGGTTTCAATACCCAGGGACAGGGGAGTCACATCAAGGAGAAGTACATCCTTAACTTCTCCACCCAAAACTCCTGCCTGAATAGCAGCCCCCAGGGCTACGACCTCATCAGGGTTTACCCCTTTATGAGGGTCCTTTCCTAACAGGTCTTTAATAGCTTTTTGCACGGCTGGAATCCGGGTAGAACCTCCTACCAGAATAATCTTGTCTATCTGGTTAGGCTCCAACCCCGCATCGGAAAGGGCTTGACGGGTAGGGCCCATACTACTTTCAATCAGGTCTGCCGTCAATTCATCAAACTTCGCCCTGGTAATATCATAGTCCAGNTGTTTGGGCCCTTCCTGGGTAGCAGTAATAAAGGGCAGGTTTACATTGGTGGTTGTTACACTGGACAGTTCTATTTTAGCTTTTTCTGCCGCTTCTTTCAACCTCTGCAGGGCCATTTTATCCTGNCGCAGGTCAATGCCGTGNTCNTTNTTNAATTNATCNGCCAGGTAGTCAATTAACCTTTCATCAAAATCATCGCCTCCCAGCTTGTTATTACCGCTGGTAGCCTTTACTTCAAAGACTCCTTCTCCCAGTTCCAGGATAGAAACGTCAAAGGTACCGCCCCCCAGGTCAAAAACCAGCACCATCTGGTCTTCTCCCTTATCCAGGCCGTAAGCCAGGGCTGCGGCAGTAGGCTCATTAATTATGCGAAGGACTTCCAGGCCAGCTATTTTACCCGCATCTTTAGTAGCCTGCCGCTGGCTGTCAGAAAAGTAAGCAGGTACCGTAATAACCGCCTGTTCAACCTTTTCCCCCAGGTAGCTTTCTGCATCCTGTTTTAATTTCTGCAATGTCATGGCTGAAATTTCCTGGGGCGTATATTCCTTATCATCTATTTTAACCTTGTAATCAGTGCCCATTTGCCTCTTTACAGAAAGGACAGTCCTCTCCGTATTGGTTACCGCCTGACGCTTGGCCACCTGTCCCACCAGGCGTTCACCTGTTTTTGTAAAAGCAACCACGGAAGGAGTGAGCCTTTCACCTTCAGCATTTGGTATAATCTTTGGTTCTCCACCTTCCATAATTGCTACCACTGAATTAGTAGTTCCCAAATCAAGTCCAATAATTTTACCCATTTTAACTCCTCCTTAATAATCGATGAATATTTATTTAGCTACCTTTACCATACTGGGTCGAACCAGTTTTCCTCTAAATTTGTAGCCTTTTTGTAACTCCTCCACCACCGTGTTTTCTTCATGGTCCGNCTGTCAACCTGCACAACGGCTTCATGGATATAAGGGTCAAAAACCTTTCCTTCGGCTTCTATGGTTTCCAGCCCTTCTTTTTCCAGGGTTTCTTTTAACTGCTTGAATATCATCCTTACTCCGGAAGTAAACCCTTCATTTTCTCCAGCAGATTCAAGGGCTCGCTCAAAATTATCCAGGACAGGAAGAAGGCTTTTCATGAACTCAGCCAGGGCATTGTCCGCAACCTGCTCCCTTTCCTCTTTGGTCCTCTTACGATAGTTATCAAAATCTGCTTGAAGTCTCTGGAGCTGCCCAAAGAGTTCTTCCTTTTCCTTCTGTATACTTTCCAGTTCCCTGGATAGTTTTTCTTCAAAGTTTATAACTTCTTCACAGGAATCATCAAATCCTCTTTTTTCCAGGTCCTTTTGTCGAAATTTTTCTCCGCCCTCTCCCCCTTCTCCTGTAACTTCCTCACCTGCCATGCATTCCTCTTCCTTTTCAAGCTCTTCCTCCCCTTCTAAATTTCTTCTTTCCATATCTTTATTGTCATCGGATTCCCTGGCCATTTTACAACCTCCTTTAACAGTATTTACAAAATATAATCCCCAATGAATTCCCTTGGGGATGAATGTTTGTTCTTTTTCTAAAATCTACAAAGGTGTAGACTAGCTCTTCTTATAAACCTCGTTTAACCTGCTGCTCAATTGCTTGGTGATATACCCCACCACTGTTATAACCTTGGAGTAATCCATCCTGGTGGGACCCATTACCCCAATGGTTCCAATAGCTTTATCCCCAACACTATAGGTTGCCGTAATAAGGCTACAGTCCTGGAATTCTTCAATTTGAATTTCTTCCCCAATTACCACCCTCAAACTATCGGAAAGGGCCTCTTCCAGTAAATTGGAAAGAAGAGATTCCTCTTCCAGTATGCTAAAAATCTTTTTAATTTTATTTACATCTTTAAATTCCGGTTGATTTAAAATGTTTGCTGTCCCCCCCAGGTAAACCCGGCTTTCCCTTTGGAATAAAGAACTCTCTTCCAGCAGGTTAATATAGCGGTCAACAAAATCCATCTGATGGATAAGCTCCATTTTTATATCCTTTATCAAACCAGAAGTTAATCTATCTATAGTTAAACCCCTTAACCTGGAATTTAAATATTCTACCACTTTAAATAGTTCATCCGTAGAAAGCATTTGGGGTAGTTCAATAATTTTGTTTTCCACAAACCCTGTATCAGTCACTATAACTACCAGGGCCTTTTCATTATCCAGGGGGAAAATTTTAAGATTTTCAAAGGCGCTTTTTTGTAACTGAGGGCCAAGTACCAGGCTTGTATAATGGGTTAAGGTAGACAGCACCTTAGCTGACTGCTGGATTAACTGGTCTATTTCTTTCATTTTAAAGTCAAAAATCTTTTGTATCCGTTTAATTTCTTTGCCGGAAAGATTTTTTAGTTTCATCAGGGAATCAACATAGAAACGGTAGCCCTTTTGGGAAGGAACCCTCCCCGAAGAAGTATGGGGCTGTTCCAGGTACCCTAATTCCTCCAGATCAGACATTTCATTGCGAATGGTAGCGGGACTATAACCCAGGTTATAGCGGCGGGCAATGGTCCTTGAACCTACAGGTTCTGCTGACTTAATATACTCACTAATAATCACCTGCAGTATTTGTTTCTTTCTTTCCGAAAGTTCCAACGGACATCACCCCTGTTAGCACTCACCCCAGGAGAGTGCTAAATTTACTATATAAAAAATACCATTCAACATGGGATTTGTCAAGAATGGAAAAGGAATTTATAAAATATTTAAATTTTACCCGCCCTTTTAATGCCGGAAAGGGACACCACATAGTCCCGGTCAGCAAAAGTAAAAATAAACCTGCCCTCCTCCTGGAACACCAGGTTTATACTCCGGGGAGGTGAATCAATCCCTATCATATTATTAATCTCTTTTTCCGCCTGGTAAAGACCAAAAAAAAGAATAAATAGAAAAAGCAATATGCTAATGATAATACGCCTCAGTCCCATTTTTATCTCCATTTTAGATTCTAATAACCAGATTATGTTATACCTCCTGTAAAACTTCCCCTATAATTTCAGCCACATAAGTGGTGGCTCCCAAAGCCTCCTCCAGGGAATTTTTGTGGCCTCCAATTTCTAATAAAATAGAATGGGGATGAACATCCTGGTTATATACCAGGTTCCTTTTTCTTATCCCCCGGGAAAGACCGGGATATAACTCTTCACTTTTTTCGTGGAGCCTAAGGGCCAGCTGGTAGTTTTCCTGCCAGTTCTTGTAATTTGTCCCCTGAACTATTAAGGTCCTGCCCACCCTTTCTCCCTTTATGGTGGTAGTGGTTGCCTCCCGGGCAGCACCATCCCGGTGCAAATCGATAATAAGGGCTGCTTCGGGATAATTCTTAGCCAGGCTTTTTACCGTATCCACCGCTTCATGATAAGCCCTGCTCCGGGGGATATCATGAATTTCTTTATTATGAACAACCCTTGCCCCATAATCATTTTCCAGGCTTTGGGCCAGTTCCTGGGCAACACGAACTACCGTCAGGTTTAAATCTTCAGTAAAATCTTTCCCTGAGGTGGGGCGGAAGGATTCGGTAGTATGGGTGTGATATATTACCACCAGGGGACTGTTTTTTTCCAGTAAAGCTTCCCGGGCCTCTATATCCCCTTCATAATAAGATATTTCTCTATCAGAAAAAAACGCTCCCTGGGATGATCCCTCCTTATCACTGGTATTAACTTCATTAAAAGAAGAGGGATAGTCCGTTAAATAAGAAACATGCTGCATGGAAGAAATTTGTGCATTTAAAAAAGTTTTGGGATCGTGAAGGTCAATACTGGTCAAAGCATAAAGGGTAGAATTAATTACTCCCCGGGACTGGTTTTCATTAACCAGTTCCGTGTCCTCCCCTTCCTTTAGATTCTCCTCCCCTGGGCTATCCTCTTTTTCCCGGTTCATGCCTGGGATACCCTGCTCCAGTGCCTTTTTGTAAATGTCTTCCTGCCAACCTTTACTTACCTTTTCCGGGGAAACATCAAAGGATAACCTTTGAAAGGGCCCTCCTCCCCAAAAGATAAAAATAGCTGCCAGGAAAAGCACCAAAACACCCCCTGTAAAAAAATAGCGAAGGTCTTTATCCTGCCTTCTATATTTTATTCTTCTCCGGCTAGCCCTTTTCCTGATCATAGTATCACCATGTAACCTTTCATGTCCCTATTTATCATATGGTAAATTGAACTAATATATGTCTGAAAAAAGTACTTTTTACAAGAATATTTCTGCATTTAAGATCTCTTAATAAATATTGCCTCTCTCCTGATAGGGATGTTATAATTTTTCCTCGAATGATAGTTTAAGGAGGTGCATAATTATGAATAAGAAAAAACTATTAGTATTAAGCTTGGTGCTCATGCTGGTCCTGACCAGTTTCGCCCTGGGCTGTGAACCCGAAAATGACATCCCTGTCAATGATGACCTGGAACCGGAGATCCCCGAGGAAGAGCCGGAAATGGATGAGCCGGAAATGGAAGATCCTGATTACCCCGATGAGGAACCTGAAAATGAAATAGACATAGAAGAAGAACTTGAAGATCTTTAATAGCATAAGGAACTAAAAGCAGGCAATTTTGCCTGCTTTTTTCTTTTCATAAACACCTGCTAGTTATAATATTTTGTAGAATCCTCCCCATGAATTTTAGGGTGAAGGGCTGCATTCAGGCCGCTGGATATTACCAGGGATATATCTTCAATTATGGTATCTATCTCCTTAGGGGTCACCATCAAGTTTTCATTGTAGGGCTCCAGGACCTCTTTAATCAGGGCAAACCTTTCATCCCGGTCCATGTTGTTTATCACATTATAAATTTTACTGTTTTCGGGATTCTGCTTGATAAGTTTATCTGCTGCCCGATCAAGGGTATCCAGAGTTATAGTAACCGCGTCCACCACAGTAGGGACTCCCACGGCAATTACTTTAACTCCCAGGGTTTGCCTGTTTATTCCCAGCCGCTTGTTACCTACTCCCGACCCGGGGCTAATTCCTGCATCTGCAATCTGAATGGTAGTATTAACCCGGGACATATTTCTGGAAGCCAGGGCATCTATAGCAATAACCAGGTCAGGTTTAATTTTTTCTACAATCCCAAATATTATTTCGCTGGTTTCTATCCCTGTTAGACCCATTACCCCGGGAGCCAGGGCACATACGGAACGGTACCCTTCTCCTAAAACCTCCGGGGTAAGCTTGAGAAGATGCCGGGTTACCAGCAATTCCCCCACAACCCTGGGTCCCAGGGCATCAGGAGTAACGTTCCAGTTACCCAATCCTACCACCAGTATAGAGGTATTTTCTTTTAATTTCGCCAGGCGCAAAAATTCCCGGGTAAACACCTGGCTTACTTTATCCTGGAGGGCAGCATTCCGCTGACGAAGGCCTGGTACCTCTAAAGTAACGTAGTTACCCATGGTCTTACCAATTTTCCTCTGTCCCTTTTCATCTAAAACGGAAACCCGGCTAACACTGATGCCTCCCTCCTCCTGGGTTTCTACCTTAACTCCTTCAATTTCTTCCTCTGGCCTGGTAGAAATCATTTCCCTAGCTTCAATAGCCAGGTCAGTACGGAGCAGGCTTCTTTTGTTTTCCCACGAACCATCTGCCACAAAACCACCCCCTTAGCTTTAATCAAGGCTAACGAAGCTCAGTAGGAACAAAAGCGTCAATAACTCCAATTACCAGGGCGGCCAGCAGGGCACCAAATATGGAAACCCTCATGGCAGGCACTAAAAATTGGGCGGCATAGATAACCACTGCTGCTGTGATAAAACCCACCACCCCCCGATTGCGGGGAGATATTTTATCTCCAAGCAGGTTTTCAACAATAAAGCCCAGTAAAGCAATAACAATAGCAGCAAGAAGGGCTTCACCAAAACCCAGTACGGCAAAACCTGGTAGCAAAAAGCCTACAAGCATAATTACCAGGGCCGACACTATAAATCTGATAATCAATCCAAACATCTACTCACCTCCTGGTTAAACTATTAAACCTTTATTCTATAGGTTAACCAGGAGGATAAGTAATATACATTGAAAACTTCTTTTAACATTGACATTTTATTTAGATAATTATAAATTGACTTTACCAAAAGATAATCACACCTACAGGGGAAATTAGTTGCATTTTACCCCTTAAAATGTTAAA
>SL_8KL_010_SEDDRAFT_10001080_pt1 | contig 23657 bp, 25 predicted proteins | sample SodLakKL_010_SED_4_FD_11160 | JGI IMG/M metagenome (IMG submission 11160) | reverse complement strand
AGTCTTGATCGGGGTGATGATGAGATCGGAGAACATGAAAGGGACATCGGCGACGATGTCTACGTTCTCATGCGGGATATCGAGCAAAGGGGCGATGGCCCTGTAGGTTTCCCTTGCGGTGTAGATGGGCACTGAAGTGTGCTTGATGGTTTGATACAGGCCTTTTGTGTGGTCGCTATGTTCGTGGGTCAGAAACAAGGCGTCAAGTTCGTGCAAAGCCGGTGCCTTCTGCCCCATGCGCAACCGTATCTGGCGGTAGGACACTCCGGCGTCGATGAGCAGTTTTGTCCGTTTGGATTCGATGTATGTGCAGTTCCCTTTCGAGCCGCTTGCGAGTACGGTGATTTGCATGTCGATTCCTCCAATTCAAAATTATTATACAACAAAACACGCGCAATGCAACAGCCGTGCATTTGGGATTGATTATCGTGCAGCATGACAAGCCCTTTATTTGTTGTTTTTTCCAGTTGTGTTATAAAAAGATAAGTGATAATATATATATTGCGTATTTTATTAAGGAGTGAAACCTATGGAAAATGTAATATTCAAAAGAGCACTGGGTATTTTCAGCATCATTCTGATCATCATTCTTGCCTCCGTGGCATGCAATTTCATCGGAGCCGATGAAGAAGATCCCGTGCTAAGCAACTCGGATGAAGTGTTCTTGACGTTCGGCAATGTCGAGATCACGAATGAAATGGTATATAACCGTATCAAGGCACGTGACGGTTTCGTACATCTTTTCAATCTCATTGACGCAAGCCTTTTGTCCGATGAGATGGACGCCGTGAGTGAAGAAGCGATTCAGGACCATATCCTCGAGCTCACCTACGGAACCAGTGACCAAGAGGAGATAGACCGCCTCACCGAAGGCGAGATGGAAGAGATGGAACAGGACTTCAACGATGTACTGATGCTCGAGGGTTACAACCCCGAAGATCCCGATGAAGTCGACGCCTTCGCCCGTCTTCAGCTCGCCCAGCTGAACTTCACCCGCCAACAGTATATTGATGGTGAGGAAGGCGATCGTTTCGCGATCACCGAAGACGATCTTGAAAGTTTCTACCGTGATTATAAACAAGGCGACGCCGTCGCCATTCCCCTTCGTTTCTTCGACCGCACGGAGATGCGGGCCGTTTTCAACCACTTCAACCTGATTGAAAACTTCGAGGGCGGATTCGCCAAATACACCGGCGAAGAACCCATCGAGGATGTCGGACGCAACGATTACGATGAAGACAACACGGAAATGCTTGATGACGATGAAGTGCTCGAGTATTTCGTCCGCATCTACAACTACATGAACCAGCACTTGGACCCTGTCGATGAGAATTTGGACCTTCAAGGCATCGTCGATGGCGAGATCGATCAGTTCATGTTCAACCAGATGGACCTCAGAATGAAAGCCGAAGAGCGTCAGGAAGAAATCTATGCGGATGTCGCGACGTATCTGTTCGAGCGTCTCAAAGATGCGGAACGGCCGTATCACATCTCCTCCAGAAGCATCAACGACGACCGTTTCTTTTTCTATCTGCTGGACACTGAAGACGTTCCGGCCTTCGAAGACCTCGATGCGGACGCTCTTGAGGATTTGAAACAAGAATACGCCGAGATCCTCATCACCGACCAGCAAATCGAAGGCGTCATGAGCCATCTGCACAGTGAAAACAATCTCAGAATCCATGACGAGAAGCTTGCCTTACGCTATGAAATGCAGTCCGGGCAAGAGCTTTATGAACCTTATGACGATGACGTCACACTCGCGACCCTTGATGGCCACAGTGTGACGACCGATGAGTTCTTTGAGCATTCGGTCACACGAATCGGCGCGCAATATGCGACCGACATCGCCAAAATCGAGTTCCTGTTTGCGAGCGATTTCTTCGAAAACGCCTACGGGTCGAACCGTGACGTCTTCAGAAACTCGAGCGAACTCATGCGCGAACACCGCAATCACGTCCGGGATGAGAAACAACTGTTCTCCGCGGGGCTTTACGGCCAGTTCGGCCTTTCCCCTGAAGTGTTCAGCTGGAATGAATATCTCTATTTGTTCGGCCAGGCCCAACAAATCCGCCAGCAGATTCTCCAGATGACCGGTACCCCCGACCCGTTCGCCCGCTACAACTTTACCGAGCGTTCCGCCTTCCTGAGTGAAGAGGACCTGCTCAGACAGATGGTCGAACGCACCATCCGCTATGACCATATCACCCGCGAGATCGATTATGAACGCTATCACGAACTCGTCGAGAAAAATTTCGAGAATTTCTTCTCACTGAGGGCCGACCACATTCTTGTGTATACCGACATGGATCACGACTTCCTGCCGGATGATTTCGAAGACTATTATGAAGAAGTGCTGTCCGATGAAGAACGCGACGAACTCGATATCAAGAGAGCCAATCTTTACGATAAGATTTTCGAACGTCTTGACGACGGGGACTCCATGCAAGACATCGCGACCGAATACATGCGCGCCTTGCGTGGTGAAGATGAAGATGATGACGACTACAGCGAGTGGGCACGCTTCCGAAACGCCGGCCTCCGGATGCTTCATCAGAATCTCAATGAAGGCGAAGAGCTGAGTCCGCGCACCACACGCAATTACGATGAGGCATTTGTAGAAGCCCTCAAAGCCATCTTTGACGAATATGATGAGGATGAGGATTTCGAAACGTCCGGCGACCTTGTGAGAACCGCGTTCGGCTTCCACTTCATCCGTGCCGAAAAGGGTCCGAACTTCGACATCCCGAGTGCACGACTGACTGAAGACGATGACGGTTACGACGAACGCATCGCCAATGAAGACGACATGCCCAACGTCGCCCAAATCGAATATTACACCCTGAGCCTCGTCCAGCAATACATGGGCGAAGATGTCGATATCAGCTTCCCTACAGAACTTGTCGATTCACTCTCGCTATTCTACGAGCCGGTCTTCAATGTCCTGCTCAGCGATTATTACTTCACCATCATCATGAGCGACCACATGATCAGCGAGAATGTCCAGTTCACCAGCGATCACGACCTCCATCTCGACAGACTCTCCAAACTGAGCGATTTCTACAACCGAAGACTCTTCCCGCAACTGCACGAATAATGATCAAAGGGACTCGAAAAACGAGTCCCTTTTTTTTACGCCAAAAGAAAAGCCCTGCGGAACCGCAGGGCTCGGTGCATTATTTCTCTTCGTCGTCGCCTTCTTCTTCCTCGTCATCAGCTTTCTGCTTGATGGCTTCGACTTCCATTTCTTCCTCTTCACCTTCGAGCGTTTCTTCAGGTTCTTCTTCCTCTTGTGGGAAGGAGATGCTCACGATGATTTCCTCAGGATCGTGTTGCGGTTTGAATCCTTCAGGGAGGTCAAGGTCGGAAATACGCAACGCGTCGTTTCCTTCAAGTCCTTCAACATCAAGCGTGAAGTTCGAAATACCGCTTCCCGCCGGGAATTCGGTTTCGACACTGTCGAAGATTTGCTCGACAACAAGGCCTTTGGCTTCAATCTTCTCGCGGTTTTCAATAACCAGAGGGATTTCCGCGGTGATTTTGTCGGTCGCAGAGATTTTCTGCACATCGAAATGCAGCACACGATTGTGACGGATCGGATCGACCTGAACTTCCTTGAAATAGACCTTGTGTTTCTTTCCGTCAAGCGTCATATCGAATGTCATGCTCATTCCGTATTGCTGGTAGGTCTTCACAAAATCCTTGTAGTCGATCTTGATCGGGGTGGGCTCGATGCCCTTCCCGTATACAACACCCGGAACCAGCGATTCGGCGCGCACGTCTTTGAGTTTTTCAGTTCTTTTTTCGGCTTTCATAATGAATATTCACTCCTTAGTATATAAACAAAAACCTTTGGCACGTATTTTTTCCTTAATAGTTTAACACAGTGCATATTATTTGTCTATTTATATTCTATTTTAACTTGGATTTGTAATAGCGTTCACGGTCCAGCACCCCGAGCGAAGGGGTGAATTCACCCGGCTCGATCTGTTCGAGCGCTTCGCCGAGCACGGCGAATTTCGAATCGATGTTGTCGATGAAATGGAGCGCGAGCGCTTCGGGGATGTTGGGTTTCTTCGGTGAGCCGAAGTTGCCGTAGTAATGGTGTGAAAGCACCATGTGCTGAAGCAACAGGCGTTCCTCGGTGTCATAAAGCCCGAGGGTCTGTGCGGTATGCCCGATGTGTTCGACGCCCATCGCGATATGGCCGATGAGACGGCCTTCCTTGGTGTATTCCGGCGCATAGTGGTTCGAGAGTTCGACGACTTTGAAGATGTCGTGCAGGACGATGCCGGCGATCAGCAGGTCCTCTTTCAGATAGGGATAGGTTTTCACAAACCCTTCCACCAGTCTGAGCATGGTCGCGGTATGGTGGGCGACGCCGCCGATGTAGGCATGATGAAAACGCGTGGCGGCGGGGTAGCGGTAGAAATCGCGTTTGTGCTTCTCATAAAGATGGAGCGTGATTTGGCGGAGGGCATCGTTTTTCAGTTTGTCGAAATAGGATTCGATGTCTTGTTGGATCGCTTCGCTTTTGACGGGTGCGAATGTGTAAAACGCGCTCATCGCTTCGTGTTCCTCCTCGAAAGAGAGATCGAGGTCAGTGATGTGAACATGGGATTTGACTAGGAACTGTTCCCTGCCTTTGAATTCGATCGGCTCACATTCGAACTGATAGACTTCGCCTTCTTTGACGTCGGCGTTCTCATCGATCCGGAGGGTAAGACGGGTGGAATCTTTGAGCAGGACGGAAAGCGTGTTCGTCTCGTAGGTGGTCTGATTGTATGAGTCGACTTTCGCATAGAATGTTTTCATGGTTTCACCTTCATATCTTTTGTCTGAGCACGGTGGTCGAGACTTTTTCGAGGGTCACGCGCTTTCTTTCCGTGCCGGCGGTCTCGTCTTCCGATTGATAGATTATATCAAAGGGTTCGTCGAATGTAAAGGTTTCGCGAGTCGCGTTGTTTTTGAAAATGATGATGAGGTGTTCGCTGTCATCACGCAGTTCATAGCAGATGGTGCCGCTTTCTTTGAAACGGACGTAGCTGTGCGTCGAAATCTCATAGGCGCTTCTGAGCCTTAGCAATGGGTGGGCCCTTCGGATGCCGAGCAGTTTCTTGAAATGTTCGATGTCCTCTTTGTGTTCGCTTACCTTGTTCCAAAAAATCATGTTGACAGCGTCTGAAGAGCGATACGAGTTCGAATCGCCGTCTTTGCTGCGATAGAATTCCTGACCCATGTGGATGAACGGAACGCCCTGGGCCAAAATGATCATGGAAAGCGCGAGACGCTGGGCGCGACGGCGGTCCGCTTCGGATTCGGTCTTCATGGCGATTCTCGCCTTGTCGTAAAACGTATGGTTGTCGTGGCATTCGACATAGTTGATCGATTGCGAGGGATACTTGATGGCGCCTTTGCGGTGGGTTTTCGCCTGAATGATGTTTTCAAGGGCCTTTTTGCTTGTCAGCTTGCCCATGGCGTAGCCACGCGCTTTCAGTTTGAACGTTTCGCCCTTGATGTGTTCGCGGGTCTCATCATTGAAAAAACCGATGTTGAAAAGCGTACGCGGGTTATACATATGAGAAAGGTACTGCTCCGGCAACGGTGCGGCCATTTTCCAGCCTTCGCCATAAACGATGATGTGCTCGTTCTCACTTTCAAGCTTCTGGCGGAGAATGTTCATGGTGGTCACGTCGATGAGCCCCATGAGGTCGAAACGGAAGCCGTCGATTTTGAAGGTGCGCGCCCAGTACAAAACGGAATCGATGATGAATTTTCGTATCATTTTGCGCTCCGTGGCCAGGTCGTTCCCGCAGCCGCTGCCTTCGGTGAGGACACCGTTCGCATCGACGCGGAAAGCGTAACCCGGAATCATTTTCTCAAACGGGAAGGTCTTGATGTCATAAACGTGGTTATAGACGACATCCATGACGACGCCGAGTTTTTCTTCGTGCATGCGGTCGATGGCAAAACGAAGGTTGTTGATGCGTTCATAGGGGTCGTCGGGATTGTCGGTATAAGACCCTTCGGGCACGTTATATTGCGAGGGGTTATAGCCCCAGTTATACCGCTTGAACGGATCAGACTCGTCGACTCCTTCAAAATCGTAGATCGGCAAAAGCTGGACATGTGTGATGCCGAGGGTCTTGAGGTAGTCGAATCCGGCGGGGTCGCCGTGGTCGTTGCGGAGATTTTCTTCCACAAGGCCGAGAAACTTTCCGCGGTTTTTGCTTTTGATGGTATGGTCGCTCGTGAAGTCACGGACCGATGCTTCATAAATGACGGCGTCCGTCGCATAGACGCTGTTGAAAGGACGATCGTTCTCCATCTCATAAAACTTCTCGGTATCGACGACGTAATTGACGCTTCCGTTGGCGCTCGATGCGATGCCGTAGGGATCGTTGAAACGGGATTTTTGGCCGTTTACGTACGCTTCGAAAAGATAGGCCTGCCCATCAAGATCGCCCCGGACAGATTTTCGCCATACGCCTTGATTGGTGTATTTCATCGGGATGGTTTCCTCTTCATTATTTTCATCGAAAAGAATGATGTTCACTTCTTTGGCGACCGGGGTCCAGAGCTTGAAGGTGGTCTTCTCTTCGGTGTAGGTAAAGCCGAGGTCGTCCCCGTCATAGAAGAACAGTTCGTCGAAAAGTTCGGTGCGCACCACTTCGCCGCTGTAAAGTTCATAGCGTCCGCCATGGTTGTCCACGATTTCGTAATGTCGGTTGAGGAAGATGTAGCCCGTGAAATGGAGGGTATATTTTACGTAATGGTCGAACTGTTTCTTGTTTTGAAGTTCCAATGTGATCGTTTCGTCTTTGCCTTCAGCAAGAAAGGTCTCCACATGGCCATCATGGTAATCGTAGGGAATCAGGACGCTGATTTCATGGAATCCTTCAAGATAGGCTTCAGGGTGTTTCATTATGTATCACGTTCCTTCAGTAAAGTTAGTATTTCTTCCGCCCTTTTTTTCAGGGCGCCGTATGTATTGGGAATTTCGCCTCTCAACACTTCGTGAATGAGTTTTGAGAGGATTTCCGAGATGTGCGGCGGATGGTCGATTGGCAGTTCTTGTTTGATGTCCTTGCCTTTGAACGCGAGATCCGTGGCATCACGGATGACAAGTGAGTCGTCGAGTCTTCTTATCAGGGCCTGCTCGTCCTTTCCACCCCGTAAAACATTGATCCGGTTCGCTTTGAGGCACGCCGAGAGACCGTAGTGAAAGAGGTCTTCTGGGCCGAAGCCGTGTTGAAAGGTCTTTTTGTGAAGTTGCGAGAGTGTTTCTACGGTATTTTTGAAATCGTTGGAAAAACGGTAATGATCCATATCGAGCGCATCGACGCTGTGCATGATTGCAAAGGACTCGACATGATCGCTGGGACCATCGAGACTCAGCAAAATCGCAAGTCCATTTTCAAGATTCAGTGTTTCATCCACTTTTGTGCGTCGCATGGACTCAATCGCTTCTTTTTTTCTTGGCGCGTCGAATAGTTTGACCAACTCGTCCTGGATGCGTTCAACGGATATTTTAGGAATAAGATGGCGTTTCTTCTCGATTGCATCGAGCGTACCCTCTTCGATGGAAAAATCGAGCTGCGCCGCAAAGCGGAACGCCCGAAGCATTCTTAAGGCGTCTTCGCTAAAACGCTCCGAAGGATCGCCGATGGTGCGTATCCTTCTTTCTTGCAAGTCGTCTTTTCCGCCGAAGGCGTCATACACGTTTCCGTCTTTGTCCATGACAAGCTGGTTGACCGTAAAGTCCCGTCGGGAAAGATCTTCTTCCAGAGTCTCCGCAAAGGAAATCGAGTTCGGGTGACGGTGATTGTCATACTCGGTCTCCTTACGGTATGTGGTGACTTCGAAAGGTTCGCCTTCAATCAAAACGGTGACGGTTCCAAACGCCTTACCGGTGAGCACCGTCCTGTCAAAAAGACGCTCCACCACCTGAGGTGTAGCGTTCGTGGTGATGTCGATATCGCCTGAAGCGCGACCAAGCAAGGCATCACGGACAAAACCGCCGACAAAATACGCTTCGTATCCCTCGTCGTTCAATGTTCGCAGTATCGTTTTGCCGTTTTCAAGGTGCTTCTCCATAAACATCACCAACTGAATTATACTATATATACAGTCGTTTTTCTATGAATGCGAAGAAAAAGACCACATTTGATGTTATCATAATCACAGGATGTGATCGCATGAAAAGCATAAAGGACAAAACCATCTATGAGTTCGAGGTCAAACACTCCACGTTCATCACGTATCTGTTGCCCGCCGATGAAGTCAAGACCGTCAAACAAGAACTTGAAACCATAAAAGCCGAGCACCCGGGTGCCAACCACCATTGTTACGCCTATGTGCTCGGCGATAATCAGGAGATTCAAAAAGCGGACGATGACGGCGAGCCGTCCCAGACCGCCGGCATTCCGATTCTTGAAGTATTCAAGAAGAATGCGATAACCAATGTGCTATGCGTCGTGGTGCGCTATTTCGGTGGCGTCAAACTTGGCGCGGGCGGATTGATCCGTGCGTATTCAAAAGGCGCGTCTGAAGCTTTAAAAAAAGCTGTCTTGACAAAGAAACAGGCGTATGTGACGTTACGGCTCCGGGTCGACTTCAACCAGATCGGAATCATGGAACATCTCATCAGTGAACATGCGACATTGCTTGAAAGGGATTATAGCGATAAAGCGGACTTCACGGTTGTCATCCGTAAGGAGCAGCAAACGACGTTTGAAAGTCTCATCATCGAACAAACGAAAAACCGGGCAACCATCACACACCTTAAAACCGAAGAATTGTATCATTAAGAAAGAGTGTATTAAATTTTAATACATTCTTTTTTCTTCTCTAACCGTATATATATGAATAAATAAAATATATATGAAAAGTCTTGAATAAGGGATGAATACCTAATTATAAAAATATATGTAATACAAAAAAATTTGTAAGATATCTTTACAACGGAATGCAAATAACTTATATTACAGGTGGTGTTAAAAATCGAGGTTTCAAACCTGATTACCAAAAAAATTTGCGGGAGGAATCATTATGAAAAAGCATTTGCAGCACTTCTCAGCGTGTTCGCACTTGTAGCATTGGCTGCATGTGGTGAACCAGATCTCGGCGACTATAAGCCTGGACTTCACCTTGGGTACACAGACGGACACCAAAACACGTATGCCTATGTGTATGTTGATGCGGATGGGTATATCTTCGATATTTTCATCGACACCGTATACATGAAGACCGATGAGGACGGACCAGTTACCTGGGAAGGCCGCGGCGGCAATGAACAAACCGGTTATGCGACCACTAAAATGAGTCTTGATGACGGTTGCGGTTACAACATGTGGCCAAGTGAGCCTGTTGTGGACTGTGAGGTCGAAGGCGAAATCATGTGGCATGACCAAGTCAGAATGTTGGCTGAAGACATCATCGAAAATCAAGGCATCATCGATTATGACCTAGTCGACGGTGACTTCGACGAAGACGGCGATGACGTGATCAGCGGCGTTACGATTACCGTATCCGGTTATCTTGAGGCTGTTGAAAACGCGTTAGATATTGCCCGTCTTGGTGAAGATGAATCTCCAAGAGACTACGATGTCCCTTCATTCGACGGAGAGGGCGACTACACGCCTGGCATCCACTTCGGATATACTGAAGGTCATCAAAACACCATCGGCATCATCGCGGTCAACGAAGACGGACACATCGTGTATGCGGCTTCCGATACCATCTATTTGAAAACCGATGAAGACGGACCTCTTACTTGGGAAGGACGCGGCGGCAATGAACAAACCGGTTATGCGACCACCAAAATGAGCCTTGATTATGGTTGCGGCTACAACATGTGGCCAGCGGAGCCTGTTGAGGACTGCCAAGTCGAAGGCGAAACCATGTGGCATGACCAAGTCGCTATGGTAATGGACGACATTGTTGCGAACCAAGGCATCATCGATTACGACCTGATCGATGGCGACTTTGATGAAGACGGCGACGATATCGTAAGTGGTGTTACCATCACTGTATCGCACTACTTGAACGCGATTGAAGACGCTATCTCCAAAGCGGAATAATTGAAACTCTCTCTATTGAAAAAAGCCATTCCCTCGCTGGGAATGGCTTTTTCTCTTTAAAGGAGTCGGTATGATATTTCGATTAGATTCATGATCGCTTTAAGCACAAGATAAGAAAGTGCGATCGCGCTGAAGATGTAGATGATCTGCATCTGCCATATGGCGCCCTTTTGAAAGTGCTTGGTGATATCCAGACGCATGATGGCACTGAAAGTCAGCGCTAGCAATATAAAGAACAGGATGATCTCGAAAATACCCAGCAGGAAAGGATCCATGAAAACCCTCCTTTTTTATTGAATGATCGCATCGTCGTCATCGGGATCGAAACGGTCTGAGTGAATGGTGATGACAACGTCGTTCGGCAGACACGTCAGGGGTTGCAGCGGGGAATTGGTCTCCCCTTGATGCTGGCAGATGTTTTGCGGGGAGGTTTCCTCAATCACCGAGACTTTATGATCGCGATACTGGATGACCACCTCGCCCAAATCGCCCTGCACCTTGTAAATATGATTCTGTGTATCCACCTCAAGCACATAGTCCTCATGCAAAACCGATGCCGAACCGTCTTCAAGACTGATATGCAAAATCTCTATGCCCCTGTAGCGAACGATTGCGGTCCCATCCACGGCAGCGGTACGTTGCTGGAAGATGATCACGGTAATCAAGGACGCGAGGGAAAATACAAATATTATACTGATTAATATGATGTCTTTTTTACTCATAAGCATCGCCTCAACGGTATTATATCATACATTGTGTTTGTGTCATTCACAATGATGCTTATCTTGCATTTTGACCGACCCAGATTGTAATAAAAATTATAAATGCGTTTTAAAATGCCATTTCCAATTGACAACCACTTTGATTAAACTTATAATACAGCATTTAATTAAAGGACGCTTCAACAGCGTCAAAAAAATACGGGAGGAAATTATATGAAAAAAGCTTTTGCAGCAATACTCGGTGTATTCGCATTTGTTGCGCTTACTGCATGTGGTAGCCCGGAACTTGGAGACTATAAACCTGGACTCCACCTTGGTTACACAGAAGGACACGAAAACACATATGCTTATGTGTATGTAGATGCGGATGGATACATCTTCGACATCTTCATCGACACCATCTACATGAAAACCGATGAGGACGGCCCAGCATCATGGGAAGGGCGTAACGGTGAGGTTTCAGGCATCGCTACCACCAAGATGAGCCTCGATTACGGTCAAGGGTATGATATGAGAAATGACGGTCTTTGGTGGCATGAACAAGTCGCAGCCATCGCTGGAGACATTGTCGCGAATCAAGGCATTGCCGACTATACGATTGAAGACGGTTATTTCGACCAAGACGCTGATGACGCGATTGCGGGTGTGACAATCACGGTAACCGGCTACCTTGAAGCGGTTGAAAACGCACTCGAGAGAGCTGAGCTCGGCGAAGATGAATCACCAAGAGATTTCGATGTTCCTGAATACGAGGGTGCGGATCTCGCACCGGGTATCCACTTCGGATATACTGAAGGACACCAAAACACCATCGGAATCATCGCGGTCAATGAAGACGGACACATCGTGTACGCGGCTTCCGATACCATCTATTTGAAAACCGATGAAGACGGACCACTTACTTGGGAAGGACGCGGCGGCAATGAACAAACCGGTTATGCGACCACCAAGATGAGCCTCGATTATGGTCAGGGGTACGATATGAACAATGACGGTCTTTGGTGGCATGAACAAGTCGCGCTTCTGATGGAAGACATCGTTGCCAATCAAGGCATCACGGATTACGACTTGGACAACGGAAACTTCGATGAGGACGGCGACGACGTCGTTGCCGGAGTCACAATCTCCGTAACCGGATACCTCGAAGCGATTGAAAACGCAATTGCTCGCGGCGGAGAATAATACTTCATGTTTCATGTAAGAGGCGTTGAAAAACGCCTCTTTTTTATACAAAATCAATTGTAGAAAAAGCGCATTATGTTATAATGCATGTGGTGATAAATATGGGAAAGACAATCAAGCGGATTTTCATGAACAAACTGCTTCTTCTGAGTGTACTCGCACTCGGGGTTTTTTCACTGAACACAGTCAATATACAGGCAGACAATAATGACGGCGAACTTCAAGGTCACGTCATCGGAACCAGTCAGTATTTCGACAGTTTCGTCCAAATCAACATCTATCACAGAATGGATCAGGATGAAATGGATGCCATTGAAGATGAGGTCAGGGATATGCTCAGGCATTTCCATCAGATTGCGACCAAACACGATTCCTTTTCAGGCGTAACAAACGTCAAGACCATCAACGAGAATCCCGGGGAATGGCACGAAGTGGATGCGGATCTGTTCGACATGATTCAACTGTCCATTGAATATTACGACATCACAAACGGTTATTTTGACATTACCCTCGGGCCCGTGATTGAACTATGGGATGAATATCGCGAGGATTGCCACGACTTCTACAACAGCATCGCAGGCGATGAGAACCGCCAACAGCGTCTTGACGAGGAACTCGATGATTATTGTCGCGTCCCCTCTATGGAAGATCTCGAAGCCGCCAATGAACATGTCGGCATCGAGGGCATCGAACTGGACCATGACAACAAGGCCATCAGAATTGAAGAGGGTATGGTGCTCGACCTCGGCGGCATCGGAAAAGGATACGCCGCCAAAGCGGTCGGAGACTATCTCAAAACGATCGACGGCATTGATGCATTCTTGCTCAATGCGGGGACATCGAATGTCGAAGTCCACGGCGACCATCCGTTCAGAGAAAACAAACTCTGGTACACAGGCCTGACCGATCCGACCAACCCGACGCAACGCTATGGTTCACTGAAAATATCCAGCGGGGACAACGTCACCACCAGTGGGGATTATCAACGATACTATGAAGTGGACGGACGCAAATACCACCATTTGATCGACCCCAATACACTGTTCCCCACCGACCATCATCGCAGTGTCTCACTCGTCTCTTCGGATGGTTCGATTGGCGACATTCTTGTCACGGCGATCTTCATCATGCCGCTTGAGGAAGGGTTGGACTTCGTCAATAGCCATGACGGGCTCGAAGCCATATGGTACATCGATTCCAACACCGTCGAGATGAGCGACAACCTCGAAGAACAATACCTTCGCCAACTCGATCTGGACGGACTTTCAGGTAACGACGAGGCGTCAAACACAGCACTCGTTCTGGCTCTGCTTATTCCGGGGTTCGGTTTGATTGTCTTCAGTGGCGTGACACTACTGGTCAAAAAAGGCCTCATTACCATCCCGTTCTTGAAACAGAAATAAAAAACTTCCTTCGCAGGAAGTTTTTTTCTTATGGTTGGCTATATCCCATCTGCGGACCGAGAATGCGGATGAGACGTTTGGTTGTGAGTCCGACAAAAATGCCGGTGGGAACACTCAACGTCATGAGAATCGGCAAGACGAAGACAATTTCCTGCGTGGCAAGCACAAATATCGCCATCATAATCTGCCCGAACGCATGGCCAAGCGAGCCCATCACACTGACGGTCACGACCGTGAAGCCTTTGAGCGTCTTGAAAGTCACCATCAAAAGAAAGGCCACAAGACCGCCGGAAAGCGAAAGCATGAACGATACCGAACCAAGTCCCGTTGAAAGCATCGCGACAAGCACGATTCTGAGCATCAGGATGGCAAACGCATCTTTGGTTCCGTATGTGTATAAAATGAGCAGCACAACAATGTTGGCCAGGCCGAGCCTTACCATGGGCAATCCGGTAAAGCCCTGGATGGTAAAGCGTTCAACGAGATTGAGCACAATCGACACTGCAAGCAGGATGGCGATGAGCACGATTTTTCGAGTGTTTGTTCCCATGTAATCACCGGGGTTATTGTATCATTAGTCGCCCGATTTTACAATTATTATTTCTTGGCTTTATCAAGGTCAAAATAGGCGACACCAACGGTGCCATGACCGGTGTGTGCACCAATGACCGGTGTGATCGGCGCGGCATAGTGACGATGGTCGGGATGGGCTTCTTCGATGCGATTCTTGACGTATTCGAACCCTTCCTTGTTGTCGGACGTATCGTAGGTGACGACAAAGTTCTTAAGATCCTTGAGGTCCTCAAGGACATGGTCGACCATCTTTTCAAGCGCCTTGCGCTGGGTGCGTACTTTTTCAAAGGGGACAATTTTGCCTTCGTCGTTGACTTCGAGAATCGGTTTCATCTTGAGCAGCCTCCCCATCAGACCTTTCGCCCCGGAAAGGCGCCCGTTCTTGACAAGCAGTCTCAGATTGTCCACCATGAAATATTGCTTGCGGGCAAGCGAGAGTTTCTCGAGGTAGGCAACGATGTCATCGAGCGGTTTGTCTTCTTCAATGAGACGAAGGGCCTCAAGCGAGATGAACCCTTCACTGATGGCGGCGTTCTTGGTGTCAAGAACCTTGATGTTCAGATTGCCTTCATAGTTGTTGGCGGCCATGATGCAGGTTTGATACGTACCGCTCAACTGCGAGGATATGGTGATGACAAGCGTGTTTTCATAGCCCGCTTTTTCGATGGCTTCAAACGTCTCGTTGATCTCGCCGATGGCGGGCATCGACGAACTTGGTACGAGTGAATCGTCGTTTTTGATCATGTCATAGAACGTCGAGGCGTTCAGGTCGACATAATCGTCATAGGTCTTGTCGCCCATGAGGATTTTGCAGCGGATAATGAAAAGATTGTCATGCTCGATGTCCAGATAATCGAGACATCCAGTGGATACAGCGACTACTGCGGTTTTTTTCAAGAGTGATCACCTTTCTTATTCAGGAATTTGTAAAGGATGCTCAGTGGCCAAAACAGGACACCGAGAGTGATGATGAGGGCAACCCAGGGGAAAAACTGGTCGAGTAGCGCATAATTTGCGATGAAGACGATGCTTGCGATCAGCAGAGTCGCCAGTGCGGAAAAGAGCAAATCGTTCTTATAATGTCTGAGCGTTTTCGCACGCCGGTGCCGGCGCTTCTCTTTTTCCAGTGCTGGAAGTTCGTAATCCTTTTCGTCACCGAACTCTTCTATCGTGCGGTTGATGGCGTCTTCTTCGCTCAGATCCTCTTCTCGCATGAGATCGTCTACTTTTTCATAAAGCATCTGCTTGAGCGCTTCCATGGATTCATGATCTTCAGGCTGATGTTTGTAAAGCCTTCGGACAAACTTATCGATTCGTTTCATGGTTCGCCTCCAAAAATAGTGCCATGATGTCTTTGAGTTCAAGCCATTCCGCTTTTTTCTCTTTCAGGTAGGCTTTCCCAAGCAAGGTGATTTTATAATACCGGCGTTTTTTGCCATGCGACTTGTCGCCGATATAGGAAGTGATCACTTCCTTTTTCTCGAGGCGTTGCACCATTGCATAAAGCGTCGCCTCTTTCATCACGAAATCCCCTGCGGTGCGTTTTTTGATTTCATTGACGATTTCATATCCATAGCGGTCTTTTTCACTGATCAGCGTCAAGATGATGCTTTCAAGATGTCCGCGTAACACGTCAGAACTTAAAGGCAATCCATTCACCCCGTTTAATACTTGTCTTTGAAATACTCAGTCAGTTTCTCCAACGACTCGATGAGGATCGTGTTGTCTTCGAGTTTAAGGTCTTCGATGACAGCATCGATCATTTCCTCATGGAATTCGTCATGGGCGGCCAGGACTTTATAGGCCTCATCGGTCAGTCGCAGGAAAACCTTCCGCTTGTCCCCGGCTTTACTGTAGCGTTCGATGTAGCCTTTGGCGACAAGACGGTTCACGGATGTGGTCAGCGTACCGACCGTGACGCGGAGACGTTTGGCCACGTTGCTCATGGTGGCTTCTTCGCTTTTTTCAATCGCCTCGAGAACGTGGACTTCGTTCATCGAGAGATTGACACCCTGTTTTCTCAAGTGTTCCTGTTCGATGCTGAGTATCTGATTGAACAGTTCGACAAGCAATTCATTGATGACGCGTTTCGGTGATGGCGGCATGGAATTCCCCCTCTCCTTCAGTTATAAATATTATAACAAAAAAGTCGCCTAAATCCATAATTATTTCTTAATCCAGCCTATCGCGAGCGCACCGTGTCCGGTATGGGCGCCGACGACCGGGGTGAGAAGGTAGTCTTTGATTTCGCCGATATTCTCAAGGCGCTCTTTCAGTCCTGAACGCACTTGATCGAGCGCGTCGAACGCATTCGCATGCACAAGGAACACTTCCATGCCCTCTTCATGGATTTCTTCAGCGAATTTCTCGACAATGCGGTTCAGCGCTTTTTGGCGGGTACGAATCTTTTCGACCGGTTCCACTTTGCCTTCTCTTGAAAGTGCAAGCATCGGCTTGACTTTGAGCATGGAGCCAAGGAATCCCGAAGCTCCGGAAAGGCGGCCGTTTTTCACCAGGTATTTGAGCGTATCCACCGAGAAGATCAAACCGCTGTTCTCACGGATATGACTCAATCGATCGATGATTTCAGGCACATCGTTGCCTTCGTTGGCCATCCGGGCCGCTTCAAGCGCCATATAAGCCTCAGGATAAGCCACCGACTTGGAATCGAATACGGTCACGTTCACGCCGTCAATCATGTTCGATGCCATCACGGCACCTTCATAGGTCCCGCTAAGCTTCGAGGAAATGGTGATAGCGATGATTTCTTCATAGCCGTCTTTTTTCATTTCCTCATAGGTTTCCAAGATGACGCCGGTCGCCGTCTGGGCCGTAGTCGGATGAAGTGATGAGTCTTCTTTGATCATGGTGTAGAAATCTTCAGCCTTGATGTCGACATAGTCGATGTATTCCTTGTCACCGACAAAAAGCATTGAGCGGATCAGACGAATATCGTAGTCATGGTCGATATAGTCGAGTCCTGAGTTTCCACATACAATAATGCCAATTTTTTTCATGATAACCTCCGTTTGTTTGAATATCAAAATATATAGTCAAAGTTTATCAAGAAAACGGCATCATGTCAATGAAAAGGGACGGTTTCACCAGAAAACCGTCCCTGGGCATATCATGCCTTGTTTCGCAGGTATTCGTCCATGCTTCCGGCTGCGTCTTTTCCGGTTCCCATCGCCAGGATGACCGTTGCGGCGCCGGTTACCGCATCGCCTCCGGCGAAGACGCCATCAAGCGATGTCATGTGTTTCTCATCGGTGATGATGCCGCCCCACTCATGGGTGTCAAGACCCATGGTGTTCTGTTTGATGATGGGGTTGGGCTTCTGACCGATGGCGATGATGATCGAATCAATGTCAAAAGTCTTATATTCTCCTGTGGGCAACGGCCGGCGACGACCCGAAGCGTCCTTCTCGCCGAGTTTCATGCGCTCGCAGCGTACCGCTTTGACTTCGTAATCCGCACCGTATATTTCCACGGGATTGTAAAGGAGGTTCATCTCGATGCCTTCTTCTTCTGCATGGTGAATCTCCTCAAGCCGTGCGGGCAGACTGTCCTTGTCGCGACGATAGATGATCATCACATCTTTTGCGCCGATGCGTTTGGCGGTTCGCGCCGCATCCATGGCGACGTTTCCACCACCCACCACAGCCACGGTGCCACCGACCTTGATTGGAGTGGCATGGCTCGGGAAGGTGTTTGAACGCATCAGGTTGACGCGTGTCAAAAACTCGTTGGCGAAATAAACGCCGTTGTAGTTTTCACCGGGGATACCGAGGGATGAGGGAAGCCCGGCTCCACTGCCGACAAAAATGGCCTCGAAACCGTCCTCCTTCAACTGTTCGATGGTGATCGATTTACCGATGATGGCGTTTTTGACAAACGTGACGCCCATTTCCTTGAGGTTGTCGATCTCTTTATTAACTATCTCTTTTGGAAGACGGAATTCAGGAATGCCGTAGGTGAGCACGCCGCCATATTCATGCAACGCTTCAAAAACCGTGACCTGATAGCCCCTCCGCCTCAATGAGGCCGCATTCGCAAGGCCGGCCGGTCCGCTTCCCACCACGGCGACTTTCTGCGGTTTTTCCTCGTCCACCGAGGTGTCCGCCAGATTCTTTTCCATTCCATAATCCCCCACAAAGCGTTCAAGAGCGCCGATGGAAACGGGCTCGCCCTTGATGCCGAGGACGCAAGCGCCCTCGCATTGACTTTCCTGAGGGCATACGCGGCCGCAAATGGAGGGTAGGATGTTGTCTTCGTATATCGTGTCAAAAGCGCCGTCCATGTCGTCATTCATGATCTGTTTGATGAATTCCGGAATTTTAACACTCACCGGACAGGCCTGGACGCAACGGGGATTTTTACAATCGATGCATCGGATGGCTTCCTTCTTGGCGTCTTCGACGGCATAACCGAGCGCCACTTCCAAGAAATTCGACGTCCGCTTCAACGGGTCTTGTTCGGGCATTTTTGTGCGCGGTGTCTTATTAGCGGCCATCTTTCAACCTTATATAGCACTGATGTTCTTCATCTTTATAGTAACTCTGGCGCTTCATGAGTCCGTCAAAGTCGACTTCGTGCCCTTCGAAGTCCGGTCCGTCGATGCATGCGAAAAACGTTTTACCAGCGATGTTGACACGGCAGTTTCCGCACATCCCTGTTCCGTCGATCATGATCGGGTTGAGCGAGACATCGATGCTTCTGCCGTGTTTTACGGCGGTCTGTGTACAAAATTTCATCATGATCACCGGTCCGATCGCGATGACATGATCGATGGTTTCATCGTCTTTGAGTTTGCGTTCAAGCGGGTCGGTGACCAATCCCTTTTCGCCGAAAGAGCCATCATCCGTCGTATAGATGACCTCATCGACGAACTGCTCGTATTCGTCTCTCAGGATAAGGAAGTCCTTGTTGCGCGCACCGAGAATGAGTGTGACTTTGCTGCCGGCTTTCTTGTAGGCTTTAAGCTGAGGCAACAACGGTGCAGCCCCAACGCCGCCGGCCACGCCGACAACGTGTTGCTTATCGCGGATGTGGGCCGCTTTTCCAAGCGGACCGACAAAGTCGGCCACATGGTCGCCGATTTGCTTCTCGCCCAGCATCTTGGTCGAATACCCCATCTTCTGATAGATGATATCGACATGTTTTTCATCATTGTCCGCAATGGTGAGCGGGATGCGTTCTCCCTCATCATCAACACGAAGAATGATGAAGTGTCCGGGTTTTGCGTTGCGGGCGACGAGCGGTGCTTCGATCCTCATGAAATCGATGTCGTCATTGAGAACTTTCTTGTCTACTATCTTATACACTTAATCACTCCGTTCATAAATAAAAGCGCTTTCTTACTTTCTCATTATAACAAAAGAAACACGGGTTCACACACCGTTTTTCAAAAACTAGTCCCGTGTTTCCTTTTCAAGCGGTTTCTTGCAGTACGGACAGACTTCGTCATCTTTGTACACAGGGTTGTTGCAGTGGCCGCAACGGCGCATGTTCATGCTTTTCAAATAAGCGTCACGCTTGAGCAGATAAAAAACATAGGCAAGTTGTGAAAACATCAGATGGACAATGAACAAGATGATCGCGAGGATGAAAAAGAAGGTTCGCAGTGGTTCGTAGAAATAGGCCAAAAGCGCGCTTATGCCGGCCAAGGCAAATCCGATCCCGATGGTGGTGAGAAAGATTTTTGATTTGAACATCAGTACAGCTCGATAATGGTCTCGCCGGGATTTTTGGAATAGCGGCGGCGCTTGATGCGTCTGGACCGGATCTTTTTGGGATCGGCGATCATGTCCTTCAGGGTGCGTCCGCTGTTGTGGCCGTGAATGACGATGACTTCCTTGATTGATTCAGGCAAGGATGCGATGAATTGTTCGATGGTCTTGATGGCGTCATATTCCGTGAGGCCATGGATGTCGATGGTTTCTTTCATGATTCATTCCTCCACTATCGGCAAGGGGCGTTGGTGCTTGGGCCGCCGGCCGTTTTTGTTTAAATGGTCTTTAATGATCGTATCGATTTTTTCAGGGTTTCCCTTCGCCGCTTTCAACCGCTTGGGATCGATTTCATAGGAGAGCGGACAGCTCTGAATGCAGACACCGCAGTCCGTCCCCGCATTCTTGAACAGTTTGAAACAGCTGTGTTCATCCAGTTTATAGAAACGCTTTCCGTTGAGTGTGCGTTGTTTGAACGAGATGGATTGCATCGGGCAGTTCATCAGGCAAAGCGCGCAGCGTTTGCAAAAAAGCTCAAGGCCGTAATCGATCGGTTGATCGGGTTGCAGGTCGATATCGCTCATGACCGCACCGATGCGGACGCGGTTGCCGTATTCCGGATGGACGAGATGATTGGTCATGCCGACTTCGCCAAGTCCGCCGTCCACCGCAAGCGGGACGAGCGGCGTGAGATAATGGATTTCGCTTTGAAAGGTGCTGTCATAGCCGAGCGCTTTGAGATAGCTCGCCAGACGCATGCCGGTATAGGCGAGGTTCATATAGGCGTTCATCGACTCGGCGATTTCCTCGAAGTGCGGCGCGCGCATCAACGCATCCTTGTCCATCCGCACCAGAAAGACGATGGCGGTTTTGTGTCTGGGTTCGATTTTTTCACCGTACGACTCGCCCGGCGGACGCTCATCAAACCCGCGGTGCGAATAGTAATGCGTTTTTTTGAGCCGGACGATGCCGGCGTCACAGGCGCCGTAATGCCCAGCGATGGCCTTGATGTTCGATTCGAATCCTTCGGGAATCGGTTGTTTATCGGCCAAGGGGATGGCCTCCAGGGTTTCGTAAAACTGTTTTATGATGGTCTCGTTTTGCTGGAACAAGGGAAAAAAGCGTGATTTGAACGCCGTGTCCTTCTTGAGATTGTCAAGGAAGTCCATGCCCCGGATCGCATCGTCGGATGTCTTGTACCCGGGATGTTTGCGATAAAAATCAAGGCTGTTCGAACTACCTTCTTCGAGGCGGACCCTTGAGAAAAGCGTTTCTCGTTCATCGTAATGTTTTTTCATGCGATCACCCACTTTCATTGTAACATAGCCGCAAAGGAAAAAGCCTCCCTTGAAGGAGACTTACTTGAGTTTCTCAGTATCTAACGCTTCGGAGAAATCGCCTGCCTCGATGTTGAGCAGATGATTCATCACTTTGGCGTTCATTTTGTTTGGGGCTTCATCGCAAAAGCCGCCGAAGTGAGGTGTCATGAGTACGTTATCCAGGGTATGGACGGGGTAATCGGAAGGGGCTTTTTTCTCGTTGTTTTTGGGATAGTTGTACCAGACATCGGAGGCGTAACCTTGGAGCGTACCGTCTTTGAGTGCGTCATAAAGCGCCTTTTGATTGACGATCGCCCCTCTGCCGACATTCACAAGGAACATGCCGTGCATTCTTGCGAGGATATCGGCGTCAAACGCATCCTCGGTGTAACGGTTCAGCGGCGCGCATATCACAATGGCATCGCTTTGTTCGACCAGTCCTTCGAGGTCGTTTACGAGGATGGCATCCCCATAATCCTTTCCGCGGTCGATGGTGAGGACTTCCGTTGTGAATGGCGCGAGCATGGCTTTCAGGTGTCTGCCGATGCGGCCGAAACCGTAGATCCCCACGCGCTTGTTGATCAGGGTCGTCCAGGGTAGGCGCGATTCGCTGTTTCGGTTCGACCAGTCACAGTCTTTCATCCGTTCATGATAGATCTGCAGGTTCCCCATGATGCCAAGCAGCAAACGCATGGCCATTTCCGCGACATAGACGGAATGGACGGTGGTATTGAAAAGCATGAGGTCGTGGCGTCTCAAGGCCGCAAGATCGATGCCGTTGTGGCCGGTGAAAGGAATGATGATGCCTTTGAGTTTTGTGTGGTGATCCGCTTCTGTGAAACGGCCGGAAACGATGTATTCCGCTTCATCCATCGAGTCTACCAGGGTGATGTCGGACGTTTCGGGAAGATTGTTTTTCAGGTATTCCTTTTGTTTGTCATAATATGCATAGACATTCATCGGGCAAATTCCTTTCTGAATACGAAATGGTTTGTGCGGTTGGTGTATATCATTTTCATCCGGTAGGGTCGGACCAGTGCTTCAAAGGCTTTGAGGGTGAAAAACCCGATGTGGGTCGGGTCGCGCCGATACCACCAGGTGAGGAAGTCTTCGTCGCTTTTTGGGCGCAACGAAGTCATGACGGCGAGAATGGCGCCGTCTTCAAGGAGATAGTAAAGCTGGTTGAAGACCTTTTTCGGCTCAAAGAGATGTTCGAACACTTCGGTGGACGTGATCAGATCGAAACTTCGGTTATAGATGTCGGGGTTTTTATGGTAGTAAGGATCATAGTGGTAGTTGATGAAGCCATGTCTGCCCAGCAGCTCATAAAGCACCGGGCCGGGGCCGCTGCCGAAATCGAGAGCGCGCCCTGAACGGATATAGGGAAAGACGCTTTCTTCCAAGAACCGTTCGAACATGGCGACGTAGCCTTCGTTGTCCATGGTGTTTTCGTGCTTGTCATAGTTCATTTTTTCACGCGTTGCATCAAGATGGTAGATGGGGCGTTTGTATGTATAGCCGCATGAAACACAAACGTCATACCAGACATCAAGCTGCGGGTCATGAAGGCCGTAGGTCTTCGCCCCGCAGATGATGCATGGCGATTCACCGTTTGGCGCGTTCATGGAGGAACTGGTCCAATACGATGATGATGAAAAGGAAAAGCAGCGGCTTTTTTTCCGAGGGGACATCGATTTCATACGCTTCGCCGGAGGGGAACACACGTTTGCCCATGGAAGCGAGCAATGCGTTTTCCTCATCGCGGATGGAAAATTCGTGTCCGTAAAGGTCCCCGTCAATGGTGACGAGTTTATCAAGGGCCTTGATTTTGAATTTCGGTTGGCGGACGCCACGAGTGCGATAGATTTCGGCGATGATGTTGTTTTTTTCGTCGTCGATGGTGTATTTTTTGAAGAAGGTGATGTCGAAACGGCGTTTCGCACGGTAGAGCAATTGTGAGTTCATGTCTTTGATGGAAAGTCTTCTGAGACCGAAAAAGAACGTTCCCCTGACCTGGAAGAGACGGTTCTTCTTCTCGTCCCGAATGGTGAAGCTGGTCTTTTTCGCGAAATGTTCAGGCTTGATATAAAATTGCATTTCGCCACCTCCTGTTTTCATTCATTATACTTGATTCCGGCGTCAAAGCCAAGACAGGAGTCCTCACAAATGTTCTCTGGCGAAGGCTTGAAGGCGCGAGAGCCCTTCGCGGATGGTCGCTTCATCCGTCGCGTAGGAGAGCCGGATGGTGGAGGGCGAACCGAACGCTTCGCCGGGGACGACGGCGATGAGGCATTCATCAAGCAGGATTTCGCCCATGTCGAGGGTGCTGTTTATGGTTTTGCCGTTGATGGTGCGGCCGATGAAGGCACTGATGTCGGCCATAAGATAAAAGGCGCCAGTGGGGGCGGCATACTCCATCCCTTGGATCGCATCAAAGCCCTCCATCATGATGTGACGGCGTTTGTCAAAGGTTCTACGCATCGTTTCAATCGGTTCCATCTCACCGGTCAACCCCTCGATGGACGCGTACTGGGCGATGGTGTTGGGGTTCGAGGTGGCATGGGACTGAATGGCGTTCATGATGGTCGATACCGGCTTGAAAGCGGCCGCGTAACCGATGCGCCAGCCGGTCATGGCATAGGCTTTG
>SL_8KL_010_SEDDRAFT_10001078_pt1 | contig 23670 bp, 14 predicted proteins | sample SodLakKL_010_SED_4_FD_11160 | JGI IMG/M metagenome (IMG submission 11160) | reverse complement strand
GACCCGCGTAATTGTCTGGATCGATAGTACCGGCTATAGCGAAGGTTGCGGTCTTCTGGGTGTTGAACGCAGCCTCCGTAAAATTATCGGAACCGATGTAGGTCCTGCCCTGAGCGTCGTTGCCGCCGAGGAAAAACTCGACCCGGATCGGATAGGCCGAATGGGTGGGGGATGAGGGGACCGTGTAGGTTACCGTAAATTCGTTTGTGGCATCATCGTATTCCGCATCAGTGATCACCGGATAATTCTGTAGCTTGTTAGGCCCGTCGTCGCTGTCGTCGGCATCGTTTATGGTCCGGCCGCTGTCTCCAAGATCAATGCCCAGCCAATTGTTGGCAAAAATGCTGTTTCCCAGTATGGCGTTTGAAAGGGGTATGTTACTGCCCGATTCAACGCTCATAACGATACCGTTATGGCCGTTATGCGCAATCACATTTTGATAGGATGACCCGGGTTCAGACTCGCCGCCTATTATATTGAAACTTCCCCCATTAATTCGGATACCGTTGAACCCGTTTCCTAATGGTGTCTGCCCGTCGGAACTGATGCCGATGAAGTTATTACGAATGATGGTTGATGCAGCCATTGAATTAAATAGCAAAATTCCATCTGCCGTATTGCCTCCGATCACATTTCCGACGGTCGGACTGTTACCGCCGATGACCGTGTTTCCCGACCGGATTATCATGCCCGGACCATTGTTTCCGATTGCCTGGTTGCCAATACCGTTCGTGCCGATATTATTGTTTCTGAAAATATTACCGTCAGCCGAACCGGAAATGGATACGCCCGAACTGGCAAATGATTTGCCGTTATCCGAAATGATGTTTCCGATAATCAGGTTCGCCGGTGCATTAAAAAGTTCGATGCCCGCGGTTCCGTTGCCGATGCCGAAATCGCCAAAGAGGTCAAGGCCGATAGCATTCCCATCAATCCTGTTGTCTGTGGTAGCATTTCCCGAAAGAAAAAGCCCGGCATTTGCGTTGCCACTGATGATGTTGTTTGCAATTTCATTTTGTGGCGCATTGAGAATGATCACGCCGTGATTTCCATTTCCAAGGGCTGCATTACCGGCATCATTCACGCCAATATGATTTCCCTCTACGATGTTGTTTGTCGCATCGCTGCCCTCCAGGTAGATGCCAAAGCGGGTATTCCCGCTTATCACGTTGCGCTCCTGTGGGGTGATTCCACCAATATTATTTTCCGAAGAGCTGATAAATATCCCGTCCTGGGTATTCGGTACAGCAGAGTCGCCGTCTGATGATGTTCCGATGCGGTTGTTCCTCACCCGTATTCCGCTGCCCGACAATAAATATATCCCGGTTTCATTGCCGGAAATAACATTCTGAGGATGCGCCGAACTTCCGATATTCGTTTCCCCGAAATGGTTGAAAACCAGAATACCGAACTGATTCCCGAGGGCAGAACCGTTGATGTTCAGGCCAATGTGATTTCCGGCGACGAGATTGTTCGAAGACGGTTCTGCCTCGGAATTCTGGATGAAGATCCCATAAAGATCGTTTCCTGCGATGATATTCCGGTGTGATGCCGTGGAACCGCCGATGATGTTTCCATTGGTGTTGAAACCAAGAATAACTCCGGCCCGCATGTTGGGAATGGCCGCCGTTCCGGCTGCGTTTGTACCGATCAGGTTGCCCGAAACCTGATTGGACGAGGATGCGACATTGCCAAAATCGGAGAGGAGCCCGACGATGATCACCCCGCTGCCACCCGAACCGTTCACCATCGCGGCGCCGCTGATCACATTTCCGGCCCCCTCTTCGTTTCCACCGATCATATTGCTGTTGCTGCCGGTAATCTGAACATTGAAACGATTTCCGCGAGCCTGTGTACCCGTGGGATCGGTGCCAATGTAGTTGCCCTCAACCCGGTTGCCGTTGGCCGTGTTGAACATATTGATGCCGGTAGTATTGCCTGATATCACGTTGCGCCGGGCTGCCGTGCGGCCTCCAATAAGATTGTTTGATGCGCCAAACAGATATAATCCGGCGCCGTTATTGCCCTTTGCTGTTCCATCGGGAAGCAGCCCCAGAAAATTGCCCTCGATGGTAATGTTCTCACTTGCGACCCGGATACCATCGCCATCCCACCCTACTATGGAGAGCCCACGGACAATACTGCCTTCGGCATTCCCGCCCACACCAAGTGCGAAAACACTGTTTGTCGATGATTCGCTGCCATCCAGTACGATAACCGGTGTACCCTGGCTGTAGCCCGGCTGGGTGGTAGCATCCAACACAACCGGACTTTCAATTGCCGGTAACATGGAAGATGGCAGAATTACATGCGGTCCGTTTCCCGGAATATTAAAGGATATCCGGTCCCGTGACTGAGCATTGCTGTTCACCTGGTTGATCGCCCACACCAGAGAACCCTCCCCGCTGTTGGCCGTGTTGGTTACTACGTAATCATTGACAAACGACTCATCAGGTTCATCCGCAATTACTTCACTGTAACTGATATCGATCGAGCCGTTGTCACCGGTGGCAGACAATCCCGGGGATACCGTTGGATCCTGATCCACAGAAACCGGATGTCTCAAGTCAACCAAATCCTCCAGAGCATATTCCTGCGGCTTGGGATCGGTGTTTGCCGGATCGGTTTGTGCTGTCTGCAAGGCCCCGGTGGTGCTTTCCGGAAACACCATTGTGAAGACAAGCAGGATGGTTGCAAGGGCCAGGGTCGGATTGCGGCGTGACTGATGAAATCGTTTCATAATTCCGTGAGCTTGAGTCATAAGTATAGGTACGCTCACCGACATCATAGCAGCGTTGAAAGTTTGGAATCACATCCAGATATGAAAAGCAATGGAAATGAGTCGGAACAGCTGTCGGGAGAGCAGCTTTCATCTTGAGAAACAGTGAAAGGCGAGGGACTGTAATGTGTCAGGAAACAAGCATCTTGACAGGAAAGAGCATGATCTCTTTCTGCTTGGCAATATCATATTGAAATTGCCTTACTTGGCATGGGCCTATTTATCAAAAGTTTCCTTGAATGTCAAGGAAAAAAACATATAAGTGACTATAAATCAAAATGGTGCGCATAGTTCATTTATATTTTGCCCTTGGTTGAAATAAAGCAGTCAATGGCAATCTGTTTCATAAGAGGACAGGGGCCGGATTTCTGGCTCAAGGCAAATGCCAGTCTCAAGACAAATGCCAGGCTCAAGGCAAAGCGGACTTCCGGACGGGGATAGGCAAATGCGTTGGAAAGGTGTCGCCTTCCGTACCACTTGAGAGGGATGCTAATCAGAAAATATTTCCTTATTTGACAAGCGTCATTTTCCGGACCTCTCTGTAGGAGCCGGCTTCCAGACGGTAGAGGTACACGCCGCTGGCCAGACCCGGCAAAACGGAAGCGTCAAACGAAACCCGGTGATGTCCCTCACTGCGATATTCATCGAGGAGACGCGCTACGTGCCGTCCCGTTACGTCAAAGACATCCACACGGACCTTCGCCGGTTCGGGCAGTGCAAAACGGATAGTGGTTGACGGATTGAACGGATTGGGATAGTTGGGATACAGGACAAAATCGACAGGTGTTTCCTGGTCCGGGACCGACGTCTCTGTGGCCCGGAATTCGGCGATCAGGTGGATGGGCCCTGCGCTTGTGGCCTCAATCACGGGCTCGGTGCTGAAGGTGAACGTCTCATGCGCTATCCCATCCGGCACCTTATTCCATCGCACAAATTCAAAGCCCGGTTCCGGCTCGGCGGACATCCTCACGGGAATACCGGAAAAGTAGTGGCCGGTCCAGGGCCAGGGGTTGTCTTCGATGCCCTCTGTGGACGGATCGATGGACAAGCTGTTGACGGTGATGGTACCGAAACCATGTCCCGCCATCTCATCAGCAGTCGGGCCTGCTTCCGTTCCGGGATCATCAAGCAGTTCGGCTTCCGTTCCGGCAGCAGCAGCAGGGTTCGATACCGGTCCCGCACGGGTATCTGCGTTCTTTGCGGGCTCCGCTTGGGTGTCAGCGCCAGCTGTGTAATCCTCTGCGGGCCCGACGACATCCAGCATGAGCCGGAATGTGTCCTGCCCGTCAAAACCCGCCAGTTGATCCCACATGTAGCCCGGACGGCGCTCGGCAAACCGGCGTATCACATCGACTTTGTCCACCCACTCCTCGTAATTGAGCGGATAGGGCCAGTTACCGGCATCCCCGCGCCTGTTGATATGCTCGGCGATCTCGGGGGCGTAGATGGTCTTGAGTGAGTCAAGCATCGATGTCATGCGCTCCGGCAGAAACGTGGTGTTGAGCATGTCCGCGAACCGGTTGAGAAACGCATCGCGAAAGCCGCGGTTCTCCAGAAGCCCGTCGAACAGCGTATTGGACCAGGGCTCCCGACCAAAACCGGTGACACGGCTCATGGTCGCATTCTGTGGCGCCGAACGCCATCCAAAACCGAAATCCGTATCCACCAGTACCCAGCGCCAGCGTCCGTCATGCTCCGGGATTGGCGCATCCGGACGGTATTCGCCGTGATTTTTACGCCAGTAATCGATGTTGTTGTGGGGCCAGTCGGTGTTGTCGGCAAAGATATTGGCAATGTAGTAGTCGATAAAATTTTCAATGTCCATCTGCCGGGCGACCTGAGCGTACAACGCGTCGTCGCTGAGATCTTCTTCGCGGATGAAGTCGCGCATGGCAATGAAATCAGCGCCGCTTCCGTGCTTCGGGTTCTCTGCGGAGTTGGTGAGCAGGTCGAGCTGATCTTCCCCGACACCGTAGTGCGTCTCGAAATAGAACCGGTCGTACCGCTGGCGAATGTTGTAAATCCCCCAGTATTCCCCGTTCAGAAAGGCGATCACCGGACGGAAATGCTGGATGTCGAAGTTCATGTGCCGCACACTTTCCTGGATGTAGACATCGCGGAACATGGTGGCCGTCTGATCCTGTCCCGACCCGCGCAGGATCAACCGGTTGAAATTGTCGAGCTCAAGGCCCTCAAAGAAGCGGTAACGGAAGCGGCTCTCGCCGTAATCGCTGCGGGAGTAGAGCCGGAGACTTTTGTGGGGAAATGCGCGGGACCATCCGCCATGGATCCGCACCCCGATGTCCTGGCTCACGGACCTGGTGCCGTCGGTCTCGTAGAGTGCAAAATGGGCCGGACGTTCCCACTCTTCCCCCCGCCGGTTGTAGTTGGCCGGGGCACCGCCGTTGAAATTGGTCCCGCCCGCATCCAGCCACTCCTCATGCACCCGTCCCAGGACGTATATGCCGGTATCATGGTCGAAAAAGTGCTCACGGTCGGTGTTGACGGTCACCACGGGAAAGGTGTACCGGGCGTGGCCGTCCGGGTGGATGAAGTAGGTCTCGGTCATAACGGGTCCGGGCAGGTCGCCGTCACGGAATGCCCGCGCGCGGACCACCGTGCCCTTGAAAACCGTTTCGAAGGGCGTGCCGGCAGGTGCATACCGGTGTGTGATTTCCAGGATTTCGGACAGATCGTTAGGTTCGGCAGACCGGTCGGTGATGGTAATGGGGCCGGTGTAATGCTCTGATTCTTCGTCGGGCGTGGATCCATCCAGCGTGTACCGGATTTCAACATCCGCAACGGAACTTTCAATCGAAAGCGCAAAGGGTTCGGCGTGGAAACCGCCCTGGCGTGATGGCTCGGGCATCGGGAGGATGACGCCATACCCTGGTGATGACGCATTGGGCTGGCCCGGGGTGGGCTGGTCGAAATAGACCCATGCATCGGCTCCGTCGGTTTGCCGACCATAGGAGACATCCGAGGGAAGCGGAACGGGGGGAACATGGTCGATGCGGTTCTCATCCCCGGGCAGTGTCGGGTGTGTGAGAAATAACGGTTCGCCGTCAGAAGCAATGCTGAAACTTGTGTGAAGCGGGGCTTGTGGGTCGCGGCGGTCTTTGCCCGATGCCCAGATTAGCAGATGACCGTTCGGCGGGATGGACGTGCCGGGCGGCAGCACCCAGCGGAATGGTCGCTCAAGGTCGTCGGAAAGTCCGACATAGTCAAGGCGCGCCGTGTCGGTGCTGCTGGTGTTGTATAACTCGATCCAGTCCTCGTAGTCCCCGTCCTCATCCGAAATGGTTGTATTGTTGGATGATTGGAACTCGTTGATCACGACCAGAAAGGCCGTTTCGTGATCCGCGTCCAGGGCAGTCGCAGAGAGACTCGCAGCGGGATCAGTATCGCCAACGGCGTAAGCAGTCACAATCGCAGTTGCAGCCGCATCGCCATTCGAGGGTGCTGTAATATTCGCAGTTGCAGCCGCATCGCCATTCGAGGGTGCTGTAATATTCGCAGTTGCAGCCGCATCGCCATCGGAGGGTGCAGCAGAGAAGGCAGTGCTGAAATCAGGCTTTGCGATGCTGAAAGTGGGCCAAAACAGGCTGATGGCGGCCAGGATCAGGCCGCAAAGGGCCAGAAGAGTAAAAAATGATCGTTTAATTTCCGTCGGCAGTTGTGCCATCGGCTTCAGGATGGTTTGTGCCGCTTCTGCAACTCCTCGACCAGATCCTGCAGTTTCATGTTCTCTCCGGTGAGCAGCATCATCAGGTGGAACAGCAGATCGGAGGCCTCGTAGGTGAGCTCCTCACGTGAATTTTTCGCGGCAATCACCGTCTCCACCGCTTCCTCGCCCACTTTCTGGGCAAGCTTGTCCCGCCCGGCCCGGAACATCTTGCTGGTATAGGAGCCCTCCGGCAACTTCTCCTTGCGCTCGTAAAGCAGCTCCTGAAGGTCGTTAAGGAACGAAATGTCATCGCCCGACTCGAAAGGGTGTTCGTGGAAGCATGATGTCTCGCCGGTGTGACAGGTGGGTCCGGCCGGGTCCGCCTCGATCAGCAGCGCATCGTCATCGCAATCTTTCTGGATGCGGACCACCGTCAGCACATTGCCCGACGACTCCCCCTTTATCCACAACCGTTGCTTCGACCGGCTGAAAAACGTGACCTTCCCGCTGTCAACGGTGGCCTGTACAGCTTCCCGGTTCATGTAACCCAGCATCAGCACCTGTTTGGTGCGTGCATCCTGGATTACGGCGGGCACCAGGCCATCAGCCGGATTGTATGCAATGTCATCTGCAGAGAGCATAAAAAATGGTTGGATTTGTTATCGGATCAGTGTTGTGGGAATCGGATCAGCGTAATGGGATGCCTGTCGCAAGGGACAAACGTAGCAAAAAGGCAAGATACCACTTTGGGAGGACTAATACGGCCGGTGTAATTTCGGTGGACTGATTCGGTCGTACCATTTATGGATGGAATGATTCACATGGATTTATTTCGACATGCACTGCATCAATCAGATGCGAACAGGGATGCCCGCCTCATGCATCACCTGCTTGAGATCGGCAATCTCGATTTCCCGGAAGTGGAATATGCTGGCGGCCAGCACGGCGTCCGCCTTCCCGACCGTGATGGCATCAATGCAATGATCGATGGTGCCGGCACCACCGCTGGCAACGAGAGGCACGGGAGCCACTTCCGAGATGCGCGACAAAAGTTCGTTGTCGAATCCCGATTTTGTGCCGTCACGGTCCATGCTGGTCAGCAGGATCTCGCCCGCACCACGCTCGGCAACCTCGCGGCACCATGCGACGGCATCCATGCCGGTGTCTTTCTGCCCGGCGTTGATATAAACGTTCCACGAGTCGCCGGTGCGCTTGGCATCCACCGCAGCAACCACGCATTGCGAGCCGAACCGGTCTGCCGCCCTGGTGATAAGTTCCGGATCATGGACAATGCTGCTGTTCATGGATACCTTGTCCGCCCCGGCCAGAAGCAGATCGGCAATCTCTTCCACACTGCGGATGCCACCGCCCACCGTGAACGGTATGCGGATGTGGCTGGCAATATCCCGGACGAGCGCCACCAGGGTTTTGCGCCTTTCGTTGGTAGCAGTGATGTCCAGAAATACCAGTTCGTCTGCCCCCTCTTGCGAATAGCGGCCGGCCAGCTCCACAGGATCACCGGCATCCACCAGCCCCAAAAAATTGACGCCTTTGACCGTACGGCCGTTTTTTATATCCAGACAGGGAATAATTCGTTTTGCTAACAAAGTTCTTATTTTTGAGTTTTCGATGATCCCGACATGATTCCGGAATACAATGCGTTAAGAAATGAAAGTGGTATGCGTCACCAGATGTTCTGCGAACACGGGAAGCAATGAGATGCCGTCATGATACTGTGTGTACCGTGTGTGCCGCATATCGTACAAAATAACCAAACTGCCGTTCTTTGACCAATCACTATATCGGATAAACCTTATGAAAAAATCTCTCGCCCGAACAGGCATGATTGCCGCCGCGTTGCTAATTCTGAGTTTGCCGGCTCATATCGAAGCTGGAAACGGTCCCGGCATGACAAGCGACACGGACCTGACCCTGTTTCCGGGATGGGGCTGGGTGCTGGACTTCCGAACCATTGAGCTGCAGGACGGACGTAATGAAGTGACATTGCCTGGCATAGCACGGCAACTCGACCCGGGCTCGCTGCAGATCGGGCTGGACGGACAAGTGATATCCGTGCGTACCCGAGTGGAGCACCAGGGCTGGGAGCGGATTTTTCAATCGTTGATCGGTAAACAGATACGCATGGTCAGCGAAACCGGCCAGCTGGTGGAGGGAGAAGTGGTCGACTTCACCCAAGGCCGGCTTTACCTGCGAAAAGCGGACGGACGCTTCACCCTCATCCCGAATCCCCACAACTACCGACTGGAACTGGAGACGGTGCCGGATGCAGACAAGCCGGGGGTTCAGTTGGATGCGGTTGTCGCGGTCGACCGGGCCGGAAGCTACCCCGTCCAAATCTACTATGTCGCCAACAACATCGCCTGGAGCCTGGATTATTCCATTGTCCTGAATGAAGATGAAAACAAGGCCGGGATCACCGGCATGGCCCAGATCCGCAACAACAGCGGAACGGCGTTCGATCAGGCACGTGTCCGCCTCGTTGCAGGGGATGTGCGCATGAGTCCGCAACATGCACCACAATTGAGAGCCGCCGTGGCCGATGAAGTCGTCATGTCGGGCTATTCCATGCCTGAAGCAGAGCAGTATGCCGACCATTACGTCTACGAGCTGCCCGGACGCCTGGACCTGCCCGAGCGGGAGCTCTATCAGTTTCCGCTGGTATCGGCAACATCCGTGGATGCGCACAAGATATACCGCTATCAGGTGAGGCCGTTTTCCGGTACGAGCCAGGAACCGCGCCGGCTGGATGTGATCTATGCATTCCACAACCTGGAAGAGCAGGGACTTGGCAAACCCATGCCCGGCGGTATCGTGCGGGTTTACCGGCAAACCGAAACGGATGCGCCCGGCTATCCTGATTCCGATACCGGAAGGATGGGCGATTACGACTTGCGCTCCGCCGGCATGCAGCTGTTGGGCCAGGATCGGATATCCCACATTGCCAAAGGGGACCGGTTTGAGGTGATGACCGGACGGGCCTTCGATATCCGGGCCATGGAGACAGTTACCCGGCATGAACAGGTGGCGCCCCGGGTGCGCGAAGAGAGCCGTGAGATCACGCTGAAAAATGAAAAGGATGAGGTTGTGGTCGCAACGGTGGTCGTTCCCCTGCACAGAAACCTGAGCGTCGTAAACGAAAGCCAGGAACCCGTCAGCAAGTCGGCGGACCGGCGAGTCTACGAGATCTCCGTGCCGGCAGAGGGCGAAAACCGCCTCAGTATCACGATACGCCAGAGCAACTGATCAGGCAACAAGCCAGAGCNACTGATCNGGCAACAAGCCAGAGCCACTGATCTGGCAACAAGCCAGAGCCACTGATCTGGCGAAACAACAGGGTGCGGACCAGTCAAAAGACAAGGATCGATCTGTTCTGATACGATTGCGCAAGCTAAACAGTTGGAAAAAGCTTGCGAACAGGTTCACTTCCGGGGGGGAAGACACCGCGTATCAGCGCAGGCTGGTGGATCCCTCGTGGAAGGAAAGCATGGTTTCCAGGTTCAGGAGCCCTTCGTAGTAGGCCCTTCCAATGACCACGCCGTACATTCCCTCAATGGCAAGCTGCCGCAGGTCCTCATCACTGGCCACACCACCGGATGCGATGATGTTCACCTGGGGATAACGTTTGGCTATTTCGGTATAGAGGCCGGAATTGACCCCGGTGAGCATGCCGTCACGGGCTACATCGGTGCAGAGGATGGTCCGGACTCCCAGGCGGACCATCTTTCCAAGAAAGTCCAGGGCATCCTCATCGGAAGTTTCTTCCCATCCGCCGTAAGCCATTTTCCCGTCCTTGATGTCCAGGCCCAGGATACAGGTGTCACCTCCATAGATATCGATCGAAGCAAGCCACTCGTCCGGTCGCTGGACAGCCATCGAACTGCTGACAATGCGCGATACCCCCACCTTTAGAAGTGTCTTGATATCCAGGCGGCTCCGGATACCGCCACCACACTGAACACCTACGCCGGTCTCTTCGATAATGCTCTCGATCACGGGCAGGTTAACGAACTTTCCCTCCCTGGCACCGTTAAGATCCACAATGTGGATGTGGGAAAAACCCGCATCCCGGAACTCCTTTACGAAAGAAACCGGATTATCCGAGTAAACCGTGACCTCTTTGTAATCACCCTTCTTCAATCGTACGACCTGCCCGTTCAGCAGGTCAATGGCAGGAATAACATGCATTACGTAACCCTTACTGATAAACCCTTTTGTTTAAAAAGAAATATTTGAAAAAAAACCCCACAGTCAGGCGGGCAATATACACGCTGCAAAATTATTCTGCACCCCCTTTTTCTTGAGGATGGGATTTCCATTTGACCTGCGTCCAGAGGATCCATATCCCGAAAATAACAAGGGGGATACTGAGCAGCTGACCCATGCCGATCATCCAGGTCTCCGTGAAATCCGCCTGCTCCACCTTCGTGTATTCCACAAAAAAGCGGCTGCCAAACAGGATGATCATGAAAACACCGGACAGCAAACCAACAGGCGGAAACTTTTTGTAATAGTAGTAGATGGCGACAAGCACCACGAAGATCAGGATGCAGATGAGCGCCTCGTACAGCATCGTGGGGTGCCGGGGCAGCATATCCACACGGGCGAAAATGACGGCCCAGGGTACTTCGGTGGGCAGGCCCACGATCTCGGAATTGAAAAAGTTGCCCACCCGGATGAACGCGCCGCCAAGGATCACGGGGATGGTGATCCGGTCCGCCAGCCAGAAAAACGTGATGCCGCGGTTTTTCCGGATATAGAGCCACATGGCCAGCATGATGCCCACCGCGGCGCCGTGACTGGCCAGACCGCCCTGCCATATGAAAAGCACCTCGTGAAGATTGCGGATATAATAGTCGAAATCATAAAAAATGACGTGGCCGAGCCGGGCGCCGATCACCGTGCCGACAATAATATATATCAGCAGCTGGTCGGCAAGGGCCACATCCTTTCCGGCATCCATGAAGAGCTTGCGCCCTATAAAGTAACCGATCAGGAAAGCCGCGGCGAAAAGCACACCATACCAGCGGAGCATCACGGGCCCTATCTGCTCAATGGTGGGACCGGGCAGGATCAGGAACACCAGCTGGCCCAGAACGAGCGACCCAACCAGGACGCCGGCCGTCTGCCATCCGCTGAGCTCCTCGGGCTTGTCACCCTTCTCGCCCTTGACTTCTTCCTTTTTTCGTTTGCGTCGTTTACGCTTGCCGGCGCTGTCATCCTCCTTTTTCAGAAGGAAGTAGGGAGCCGCGATGAACAGGACGGCGGCAAGGATCAGCCCCGGAATGCTCACGGCAAAGGGAAGTGTGATCTCACCCAGGTTGAACATGACGGGACTTCCTTCCCAGAAGAAATAATCAGAATTCATAGCGTTTGTCAGGATAGTTTGTAGGTCGATCCACCCGGACCGTCCTCAATGATGATTCCCAGTTCAGCAAGCCGGTCACGTATCCGGTCCGCCGTCTCCCAGTCCTTGTTCTGACGCGCGGTCTGCCGCAGATCCAGCAGGATCTGCATCACCCCGTCAAAGGGCAGGTCACCTGCACCCTCACCGGCTTCCCCGGGTTGCCAGATGCCCAGCACATCACCGCAGAAATGCACCAGAAATTCGGAGAGTTCAGAGATATTGGACGGGGCGTTCGCACTTTGCAGAACAGCTTTAAGTGGACGAAGCTGCTCAAAGAGCAAGCCGATCGCCCTGGCTGTGTTGAAATCGTCGTTCATGCAGGCATGGAGGCCATCCATGAGTTTCTGCAGGTCGAACGGCTCTCCGGCGGAGTTGCTGCCACCCTCATCGCCATTCCCGGCACCGGCGGCATGGATCGCATCCAGGATGCTGACCAGGTTGATGTATCCGGTTTCGGCCGATTCCAGCGCTTTTTCGGAAAAATCGGTGGTGCTCCGGTAGTGGCTCTGCAGCAGAAAGAAACGGATAACTTCGGGCGACCAGGAACGGCTGAGAAGTTCATGGGATCCGGTGAAGAACTGCTCCAGCGTGATGGCATTGCCCAGCGATTTGCCCATCTTCCGTCCGTTGAGCGTGACCATGTTGTTGTGCATCCAGTAGCGCACAAACGGAGTGTCATGCGCCCCCTCGCACTGGGCAATTTCACACTCGTGATGCGGGAACTGGTTTTCCAGTCCGCCGCCGTGGATGTCAATGGTTTCACCAAGGTATTTGGTGGCCATGGCCGAACACTCAATGTGCCAGCCGGGAAACCCATCCCCCCAGGGGGAATCCCAGCGCATGATGTGCGATTCATCAGCTTTCTTCCAGAGCGCAAAGTCGGCCGGATTCCGCTTGTCGCTGCTCACATCCACCCGCGCGCCTGATTCGGCCTCATCCAGCGAGCGTCCGCTCAGCTTGCCGTAATCGGGCAGCGAGGTGACATCGAAATAGACATTGCCGTCCGCCTCGTACGCATGACCTTTTTCAACAAGCTTTTTTATCATGGAGATCTGTTCGGGGATGTGTCCCGTCGCACGCGGAGAGATATCCGGTCGCAGCACATCCAGCCGGTCCATGTCCCGGAAATAGCGGTAAGTGTATTTCTCGGCAATTTCCATGGGCTCCAGCTGCTCGATGCGCGACTGTTTGGCCATTTTGTCCTCGCCATCATCCGCGTCATCAGTGAGATGCCCGACATCCGTGATATTCTGCACGTAACGCACGCGATAGCCCAGGTACCGGAAGTAGCGCACGACGATGTCAAAACTGACGTAACTTTTGGCGTGGCCCAGGTGCGGGTCGCCGTAAACCGTAGGACCGCATACGTAAATGCCGACAAAACCCTCTTTCAGGGGCTCGAATGTTTCTTTTTTCCTGGATAGCGTATTAAACAGCTGAAGTTCTTGCATGTTGGATGGGATCGCGGATCAGATCACTGTTGGCGTAATATGTTTGGAAGGAATGGATTCATTTCCAACTCCCAAGATACGAAAGGCGCAGCGAAAGGATAAATGCCGTTTGCGTTTTTGTAGCCGATCGTGATTTTGCAGATTATCCGCAACAGATTGAACGGGATTTCTTATTTTGCCATGGCAAATTAATGATGACCTAAATCCGTTTATCCACCCGGAACGGAAACACGTTTCCTTCAAAGCACCATGACCGAGTCGAAAAAAAAGGAGCTCTACCAGAAGCAAAAAAAGGATATCGAACACCTGTTCCGGCACGGACTGGAGGAGGTATCACCGGAGAATATCGTCCGATCTGCTGTCTCCCTGGAGGATGACCGGCTTACGGTCAGCGGACGCTCCTATGCCTTGCCCGGAGACCGCCGCATTTGGGTGTTCGGCTCCGGTAAAGCGGCCGGGCGCATGGCGTTTGAACTGGAAGCCATCCTGGGAAAGCATGTGTATGACGGAATCGTCATCTGTCCATACGGCCTTAAAACATCCACAAAACGCATCCAGCAGTTTGAAGCCGCACATCCCGTGCCAGACCTGAACAGCCTCACGGCCACGTATGAACTGGTGGATGTGGCTTCCGATGTGCAGGAATCCGACCTCGTGATCTACCTGCTGAGCGGTGGCAGCTCATCCCTGTTGTGCATGCCCTGTGAGGAACTGGAGTTCGATGAAGTGCGCGTGCTCTATCGCCAGCTGCTGCAGTGCGGAGCGCCTATCGGTGATGTCAATAAAATCCGCAAAAGCATTTCACAGGTAAAAGGAGGGAGGCTGCGCGCGCATTTTGGCAATGCCGCTGTCGAATTGCTCGCCGTGTCCGATGTTCCGGGAAACGAACCGGCGGATATTGGAAGCGGTCCCCTGATCGATGATCATGTTTCCCCGGGCGAAGCATTGGAGCTCATGCGCAAATACGGTATCGACAAGAAAGTGCCGCCCGCCATTTTGCGCTTTTTGGAACGGGGAGGTGCCAGGCAAGACGGCGCATTTGGCGCCTCCGGCCGTACCACGCACACCACGATAGCGGCAAGTGTCGAAAAGGTGGCGGAGACGGTCCGCGGGGAGGCAGAAGCCATGGGTTACAAAACCTGGGTCGATCAGGAGTTTGTGACGGGGGAAGCCCGGCAGGTCGCAAAGAAAATTGCTGAAAAGGCCTTGAATGTGCTGGCCCGTGACAAACCCGCAGCAAAACCGGCCGCGCTGATATTCTACGGAGAAAGTACCGTTACCGTGACCGGCAGCGGCAAAGGCGGCCGGAATCAGGAACTGGCACTCAGTGCCGCAATGGCCCTGGAAGGCCGGCACTGCATCACCTTGCTGAGCGGGGGGACTGACGGCAGGGACGGCGAGACCAATGCCGCCGGGGCGATTGTCAACGGCCAGTCCGCCCTGGATGCCAGAGAGGACGGTGTGAACCCCGAACCTTACCTGGAAAACAACGATTCGCATACTTTTTTCAGAAAAACAGACGGTTTGCTCGTGACAGGCGTTACGGGTAATAATCTGATGGATATTCAAATAGTTCTGGTTGACAAATGATCTGGGACGTACCCGGCTACCTTTGGCTTTTACTCCTGCTGCCGTTGCTGTACGGTATCAGCTGGTTTTTGAGATTCCGGCTTCGCAAAAAACGGAAACGCTATTTTTCCGACCAGCTCTTTTCCCAACTGCAGACAAATGTCCGTCCAACGGCATTGCGGGTAAAAGAGGGACTGTTTTTTGCCGGACTGTTTTTTCTTTTCATCGCATTGGCCGGACCAAAAATCGGGACGGAAGTCCGCGAAGTATCCCGTGAGCAGCTGGACCTGATCGTCGGACTGGATCTGTCCCTCAGCATGCTGGCCGAGGATGTGCGTCCCAGCCGGCTGGAAAAAGCCCGCTTTGAAATCGACAGGATGCTGCGGTACCTGGAAAACGACCGGATAGGACTCATTGTCTTCACCGGAGATGCCATGCTCCACTGTCCGCTGACCACGGATTACTCAGCATTCCGGATGTTCCTTGATATCGCCGAACCGGATATCATGCCGTCCACCACCACCGATTTCCAGCCCCTTTTCCGGGAAGCAGCATCGGCTTTTGAATCATCCGAACGCGCCCAGGGAAATCCCGCACGGGTACTCATCATCTTCTCCGACGGCGAAGACCATTTTGACCGCTACAGCGAACCGCTGCAACAGCTGGTCAATATGGGAGTCTATATCTTTACGGTCGGCATCGGAACGGAGGAGGGAGGAAGGATCCCGATTGTGGACCCGGAAACCGGTGCCTTCCGCGATTTTCACAGAGATCACCAGGGTCGGGTTGTCACTACCAGGCTGCAACCGGACCGGCTCCAGGAAATGGCCGAACTTACCGGCGGTCAGTTTTTTCAGATCTCCCGCACCGCTCACAGCATAGAGGGATTCATCCGTCAGCTGGACCGTCTGGACCGCAGCACCTTCGCCACCGAAGAGATCACACGCTACCAGAACCGGTATTATTTCCCCGCATTCTTTGCCCTGCTGTGTTTCCTCGCAGCACTTTTTATACCCGGATACAAGCCGGAGGAAACCCGAAAGCAAAATTGAATTTCCATAATGATCACCTATTTTGTCCTGGACCTGGACGGCTGCCTTACCTACCCGTTTGAAACCCCTGACTGGAAATCGGTTACCAAAATCCGTGAATATCAGCTGCAGAGTGGAAAAGACCACACCATTCCCGCTCTGAGCCTGTGCACCGGACGCCCACTTCCGTATGCCGAAGCGGTGGCCCAGTGGATGGGCATCCGTGATACCATTATCTTCGAAAGCGGCGGCGGCTTTTTCCACCCGCTTACAAACGAACTGACCTGGTCACCCCATTTTAGCGGGGAAATCGCCAAAAAATCACAGGAGATCCGCACCTGGTTTGGCACTCATGTGCTGTCGCAGTTTCCCGCAGTGATGCTCGAGTTCGCCAAGCATACCGATGTGGGCATGGTGCACACTGACGTGAATGAGATCGAACAGGTGTACGAAATAGCCCGAAAACGCATTGAGGCGGACTACCCCGAGTTCGAGGTGCACCAGACCGGCGTGTCGGTCAACATCATCGTCAAGGCATGCAACAAGGTATCCGGATTGAAGTTTTTTGCGGAACGTCAGGGTGTGAGCGCATCGCAGATCGCTTATATCGGTGACTCGACCGGGGACCTGATGGCCCTGGATTGGGCCGGTGCTCCTTTTGCCCCCTCAAATGCCATCCGGGAAGTGCGGGAGCGCTCCCGCGTCATGAAAGGCGAAGCCACGGCCGGAGTGCTGGAGGCCTATGAGGCCATTATCGCACAAAACAGGAGCTTGTCTGGCTGAGGTTGAATGGGAGTCAGCCATGTCTGGCTGTGACGCATTGACATACGGATGTGGCTGAATAACCGGGCATGTCTGTGGCGCATTCGTTGCCCGGCGTGGTGACTGATCTGTATCTGAATATGGATGGATGCGGCTTAGCGCTGTGAGCGCGCTTCCGGTTCCTCCAGAAGCTCCTCCATCAGTTCGAAATAGCGCTCGATAAGCCGGCGGTAATCCTCCCGGAAACGGGTGTACCGGGTCTGGTCGGCGCCGGACCGGATGCGCTGCCGCAGCTCCTCCATCGTCATTTCAGGCACATCACGCCGCTCGAACTCTCCGGCCGTTTCGCCAAGGCGCTGCTCCTCGTCCTCGTCGCGCTTGTGTACCGACTCCTCGACCTCAAGCAAGCGGGAAAGGATATTCTGCTGCCGCTCCACCATGATCTCGTCGGTCGATCCGCCGCGCAGGTCGTTGATGGCATCCTCCATCTGCTCTGCCAGCCGTTCGATATCGCTCATCAGCCGGTCGCCCTCGCGTCCGCTCCGGCGCTGCAGCTGCCGCATCTGTTCGCGGATCTCGTTCTGCTGCCGCGCCATCTGTTCCAGCCGTTCCATATGGTCCTGCGTGAGCCGCTCACCCTGTATGTCGTTGATGAAATCCTGGATCTGCTGGTTGAGCTGCTGCTGGTCCTGCGACATGTCCTGCAGCTGCTGCATCATCTGCTCCATGCTCATGCCGCCTTCGCCACCGTCACCGTTCTGCATGTCGCTGAGCTGGTCCAGCAGATCGGCCACCATCGTCCCGATCTCGTTCAGCCCGCCCAGGGCCGTCCGCTCCTGCGAGGTGGCCTGCTGCCGGTCGCGCTCGATCAGGGATTCCAGCGCCCGCTGCATGTTCCGCTGCACCTCGCGCTTGCGGTCGTTGATAAGGTTCGAAAATTGCGGAATTTCAGCGGATACGCGGTAAAGCGAGTCCGTAATCATGCCAAACTGCCCGGCGATGTTGCGCTGCCGGCGCGCCTGGTCAATGAAACCGGGACTGTTGGATGCAAGGTCAGCCGTACGCCGCGTCACATCCTCCTGCTCGTCGGAAAGGAGCAGCATCGTATCCAGGATGTACCGCAGGGCCTGCATGTTGATGCTGATGGCCTGCTGCTGCATCTGAGAGCGCATATCGGACATCGACTGCGCCATCTGGCGCATCTGCGTACTCATGTCCTGTTGCTGCTGCCGGATGTCAGATGGATCCGCCTGTCCATCCTCCATCTGCTCAATGTTCTCCTGAAGGCCGCGGTCCAGCTCTTCCATCTGCTCCCGCATCTCCTCACTCATCTGCTGCATCTGCTCCATGCGCCGCTGCGGGCTTTTTTCCGGCATTTGACGGATCTTGTCGGAAAGATCCTGCATCTGCTCACGGATCTGCTCCTGCTGGCGGACCTGCTCTTCGCCAAATTCTTCCTGCCCGGAGAGCGCCTCCTCCTGCGCAGCCAGGTCATCCAGAAGCTTGGACATCCGGTCCAGGTCCGCATCCAGACGAAGCGACTTGAACAGCTCCAGCGTGCGCTCCAGCCGCTCCCGGTAGCGCTCCTCATTGAACTGGATCTGATCAAGCTGCTCACGAAGCTGGCTCTGGTCCATCTGGCTCAGGTTCTCCTGCATCTGCTCAAGCAGCTTCAGGATCTCCGGATCATCGATCTCACTCATGAGATCCTGCAGTTCGCGATAGCGCTCCATGGTGTCCTCGGACATCAGCCCCTGCTCTTCCATGTCGCGCGTTAGCTCCTCGAAATCCTTGCGAAGTTCATCGATCTGCTGCTCAATGTCACTGCGCTGTTCACGGATATCATCGATAAGCTGGGATTGCTCCCACTCCTCGTCCGGCCGCGTCCGGATCTCCTCGCGCAGCCGCTCCAGGTCCTGCTGCATGCGCCGGTACGATTCCTCCACCTCGGAAAAACGGCTTTCTATCTGTTCCTCCTGCTCATCCTGGTCGAAGAAGCGTGAGGCCAGCGAAGGGATTTCAATGATGTGGGTGGATGACCGGGTGGTCTGGTAACCGTCGAATTCGTTGTTGTCGGTGATCTCGATCCAGTACTCGAGGCGGTCCATGGCCCCCAGGTTCATGCGGCTTACATCCCAGTCGTATTCGGCAAGTCCCCGTAAGCGTCCGGGCACCGGAAGGTCTGCCGATCCCTCCACCGGAACGTTCACAAACGCCTTGTGCAGCCGGTATTTCAGGCGAACAGCCGTAAAACCGAAATCGTCCTCGTATTCGTAGAGCAACGGCAGCGATCCGGTTACGAAATCGTTGATGCGCGATTCGGGACTCAGTATTTCAACAAACGGCGGCTGATCAGCGGTGACCGAAAGGCGGAACCGGAATGGATTGCTGTTTTCCAGCCCGAATTCGTCACGCATCACAAAATGGTACCGCTCGTCGGAAAGCGCGGTGATGCGTTCGGTGATAAGGGAATCCGGGGAAAACGACAGGGTATCCCCGCTGTTCTCGGCGATCATGTGCAGTTCTTGCAATGGTTTGTTTTTCCGGGCGCGGATCTCCAGCTCGGATCCGGCCACCGCATCCATCCGGTTGAACGGATACGTGAACGTTTCACTATCCAGGCCGGTGTATCCGGGTGGATGGGCCGTGACGGTCAGCTCCTGCAGCCGGGGAAGCAGTTCCACGCGCACATGGTGGAGTCCGGTGCGGAACCCGTCCATATCCACAAAGAACTCGGCATCCTCAAACAGCTCGGTCTCACGTGACAGGAACGTCTGCTCGTCGTGGCGCACCATGCCCTGGATGCGCGGTTCGTTTTCCTGCTGCGACCGCAGTCCCAGCCGCACCTGATCGGGGACGCTGCCGGCGAACCGCACCGCAACCTGGAAGGAGGAACCCTGCTCAATGGTCGTATCGCCCGGCGATACAGAGAATTCAAACGGTATCGGCCGCTGATACGATACCCAAAAGGTGCTGCTGCGGTAAAACGCATCACCGGCCCAGAGCAGCACGCCGGCAAGCAGGAAAATACCGGCAATGGAAGTAAAGATTGAGTATTTCCGCATGGTGGATGCGGGATGCCGGTCGCGGTAGCGCTGCAGCCTTCCCTCCGGATTTTCCGAGGCGATCTGAGTGAGGTTCTGCCGGACCGCCGCATCCGTCAGTCCGGAATCGACCGGGTAGCGGCTGTGGGACAGATCCAGTATGTGACGTATTCCCGGCAGCCCGATCTCATCGGCAGCGCTGCGGTAAAATGCAGTAAAAGGAGGAATGGTTATGCGCTGGCGGATCAGCCACACCGCAACCAGGCTGCCGCCAATCGCAGCTATCCAGAAAACGGATTTGACAACAGGGGAGAGGAACAGCACCTGCTCCAGCAGCACAAAAACGACAAGCACCGCCAGCAGTGCCGAAAAGCCACCCGCGGCCATTGCTGTACGGAATCGCCGGCGCAGTGCCTGGTGACAATTGCGTAACAGCTTTTCAATGGTCTCAATGTGCAGGTCCTGCTTCATAAAAAGTGATGCAATGTGTCAGTTGTGGTGGTGGATGCGTCCGGCTGCCCGGTATTCCGGCGTCCCGGCTGCAAACTGTGAGAACGTAGCCCTTCGGCTATGTCCTGCCGGAGATCTTTCGCCAAAAGACCGTTACCCAATGGTTACGTTGTTTCATGCGGGTTAGTATGCCGATAACCGTCACAGGTCATCCAGTGTTCCCGCCCAGGCAACAGATGGACGCTGAGGCGTTTCACCCAGCGTTACCAGCTCATGATGAGGATCGTGTTCCAGGAACAGCAGAATATTCTCGCGGATGCATCGCGAGAAGACGCGTTTTTTGTCTTCAAGCGTGAGCAGCGGACGCGTGTCAAAGCCCATTACCCAGGGCAGCGGAAGATGCGAGGTGGTAGGCAGCAGGTCAGCCGCAAAGAGCAGCTTGCGATTGCCGTCGATCAGCAACGGGAGCTGCTGTCCGGGCGTGTGCCCCTCCACCACAACAATCTCAAACCCGGGTTCATAGACATGCCCGTCATCCACCAGCTGGATCTGCCCGGATTCCCGGAGCGGCTCAATGTTCTCCGGCAGAAAACTGGAGCTTTCCCGTTCGTTGGGATGCAGCACATTGTCCCACTGTGCCGTGTGGACCCAATGCGGTGCCTTCGGGAAAGTCAGTTCCGGCTGACCGTCGTCGCCATGCCTGACCGCTCCGCCGCAATGGTCGAAATGAAGATGCGTAAAGACCACATCGGTGATGTCGGAGGTTCGGAAGCCATGGTATTCAAGCGACGACTCCAGCGTGTAGCCGGAGAAATCCAGCCCGTAAATCTTTTCAAACTTCACATCGAACTTGTGCCCGATGCCCGAATCGATCAGGTACACACGTCCCGTTGCCGCCGAATGGACCAGCATGACCCGCGCGGTGAGCAGGACCCGGTTGCGCTCATCGCATTCCAGCAGCCGCGACCATAGCGTTTTCGGAACTACCCCGAACATCGAACCGCCATCCAGCAGGAACGTCCCGGTTTCCAGGGTAAAAAGACGGAAATTGCCAAATTGTGCTTTGCTCAGTGCCATTATGCCAACCGTATGTTTTTTTTGCAGCTTGTGATTTCCAGTATCATCTGTTTATATTTTTTGATTCAATAGGTCAGATAAAATGTCCATGACGATTATATTCATGCTCCTGTGTGACGGGGAGCCGTCATGGCCATTTCATGTCACGTAACCATTGCGCCACCCGCCGGTCGGATAAGCCCGGATCTGCAACCATGTCCGGTCAACCCCGGCGCAGCCTCGATGCAACCCTGCCGGAAAAGGCCGGTTCCGTCAGAAACAATCCTCACAGTTTCTTGAGAAGGTCCGACAGAAACACGCGCACCTGGTTCAAATCCTGTGCCACTTCCACGGGCAGGGGAGCAGATTCTTCCTTATCTTTGCCGCGGGAACCTTTTTTTTGTTCCTTCAGCACCTTGCGGGCACCGGCCGTGGAGTATTTTTTCTGCTGGATGAGTTCCTTTAGGGTCAGGACCACCTGAATCTCATTATCTTTGTAGACCCGTTTCCCGGCCCGGTTTTTGACCGGTGACAATTCGGGGAAAAGCGTCTCCCAGTATCTGAGAACATGCGGTTCCACCCCGGTCAGTTTGGAAACCTCCCCAATGGTGTAGTAGAGTTTATTCATTTTTCAGATATTTGTGGGTACGGTAACATCCATAATAGCAATTTAACAAGAACAAATTTTGGTGAAAAATACAACAGGGACAAATCCCGATGTCAGTGTGGTTGTACCGCTTCTCAACGAAGTCGATTCGCTTGAGGAACTGACGGACCGCATCCACCAGGCCCTTTCCGGGGAATGGACGTACGAGGTGATTCTTGTGGATGACGGATCGGATGACGGGTCGTGGGAGAAAATCCGGAAACTGTCGGATAAAACACCGAATATCAGGGGGATACGGTTTCGCAGAAACTACGGCAAGAGTCCCGCCCTGCAGCAGGGGTTCCGCAAGGCGCGCGGCCGGTTCATCGCCACCATGGATGCCGACCTTCAGGATGATCCCGCCGAGGTGCCGCACATGATCCGCATGATCGAGGAGCAGGGTCTGGATCTGGTGAGCGGATGGAAAAAGGTGCGCTACGACCCCATCAGCAAGACCATCCCGTCGCGGTTTTTCAACTACGTGACCTCACTGACGACCGGCATCAAGATTCACGACTTCAACTGCGGACTCAAAGTATACCGAGCCGAGGTGGTACGGCACCTGACGCTTTACGGCGAACTGCACCGCTATATCCCGTACCTGGCCAAGCAGCAGGGCTTCAGCCGCATCGACGAAAAAGTGGTGCAGCACCATGCCCGCAAGCACGGCGTGCCTAAATTTGGCCTGTCCCGGTTCATCAAAGGGTTCCTGGACCTGCTTACACTGCTTTTCCTGGGCCACTACATGAAACGGCCAATGCACTTTTTCGGGGGAATCGGAACCCTGTTCCTGATCATCGGAGGCGGCATCACAGCCTACCTGACCATTATGCGCCTCTTCTTCGAGGTCTACCTGACCGGACGGCCGCTCTTCCTGTTTGGCATCCTGTTCCTGATCCTGGGGGTGCAGCTTTTCGCCATCGGTTTCCTCGGTGAGATCTTCAACCAGACACGGGTGGACCAGGAAGGCGATCCCGTGAACATCAGTGATTTGTCAGGGTTTGAGGACTCAGGCACACCCTCCGGAACCAGCCGGTCCGCTACCGATCCGCAAGCGCCTGTCGCCGGTCACGCCTCCGGTCCCGATCCCCACGAACCCAAAAAGAGCGGGGCGTAGGTCCATGAGTAAAATCGCCTACGATCCGACCAAGGACAAATTCGCCCGCTGGATCCGCCGTTCGCGCCTGCTGCGCACCCTGTTCTACAAAACCCTGGACCTGTTTTTCCTGCGGAGCTGGTATGTGCGCACCGCGCTTCGCACATACTACCGCAGCCGGTTCGCGACGCAAAGCAGGTGGGATATCCTCGATGCCGGCAGCGGCTTCGGACAGTACGACCGTTTCATGCTGCGTTCGTTCCCCAACGCGNTGATCCACGCCGTGGATGTCAAGGAGGACTACCTGCAGGATTGCCGCTACTATTTCGAAAAGGAGATCAGCCACGGACGCATCCGGTTCGAGACGCACGATCTGGTCACGGACGACCTTCCACCCGGATCATTCGACCTGGCCCTGTGTGTGGATGTGCTCGAACACATCGAAGACGACACCGGCGTTATGCGCCGCATCCGGATGGCTCTGCGTCCCGGTGGCATCTTCATCATGCACTCCCCGTCCCACTTCTCCGAAGAAGATGCCGGGGAGGATGAGTTTTTTGTGGATGAACACGCCCGTGCGGGCTATTCCAAAGAGGAGCTGTCGGAGAAAATGAAAAAGGCAGGGCTGGAGCCGGTCTCCCTGCGCTACTCCTACGGCAAGTGGGGACACCGCGCCTGGGTGACGCTCATCAAG
>SL_8KL_010_SEDDRAFT_10001077_pt1 | contig 23676 bp, 12 predicted proteins | sample SodLakKL_010_SED_4_FD_11160 | JGI IMG/M metagenome (IMG submission 11160) | reverse complement strand
AGTTGAAACCCACAAGGTTCAATTCAGGGCCCATGGCTTAGGTTGGTTATAGCGTCCGGCTGATAACCGGGAGGTCGGGAGTTCAAATCTCTCTGGGCCCACTTTACTATTTGTTCATGGTCTGGTCTTTTCAATATTGTTCTATTTTTAATTAAGACGAGTAAATTGGTAAGCAATTGTGGTTAGAGACTAGTACGACCGATATTCATTTATATTTTGATCTACTCTATCAGGAAAAAATAAAAATACCTGAATTGGTTGGTGTAATATGAAAATTTACGTCTTGATTATATATGCGCTCATAATATCTCTTCCTATTTTATACTTACTTTATCTAAAATTCTTTTCTAAGTCCACTCCTACTACGACCTCTACCACTTTGAAAGATCGTGAAGGTTTTGTGATAAAAGATATTCGACCAGAGAACATAAAAGGGAAAGTAAGGATAATTCAAAGCAGCAAGGTATGGAGCGCCACTGCAGACGAGAAAATAGAAGCAGGAACAAAGGTTAAGATAATTGAAGTTGAAGGAGTGCATCTAATAGTGGAAAATATTGAGAAAGAAGTTGAGGAACTATCTGAGAGGGATAAAGAGTCTCTAGAACATACAGAGCATGGAGGACCTTTTTATGGTTTTAGTGAAATGACTGATTCTATTCGGGAGAGATGGTCCTCTACCGCGTCTTTCTTCAAGAATAAAATAGGAAAAGATCAAAAAAGTTCAAAACAAGATAATATAGCGGTCCTAGAGGAGCAGGAAGAAGAGCTCAAAGAAGAAAAGGGTTTTGACATTATCAATATAGGAGAGAATATTACTCTCGGAACTCTGATGTTGTTCCTCGGTTTATTGATAATAATCTCCGTATCAATTTTGAAATTTGTAGGCCCTGGTGAACTCCCTCTCATAGGTGAATATCCTTTGAGAGAGATAAACCCTAATGACCATCTATCGATCCACTTCTTTACGGGGATAGTGATAGGCATTATAGTGACGATAATCGGGGGAACGATGTCAATAATAAATCAAAAAGAATCTAGTGAAGAGTTAGAAGAATTGGAAGAAGAGATCAAAGAGGAAGACATCTGTACGACTTGTGGTACCGTTATCTTAATAGATGTTGAAGAATGTCCGGAGTGCGGCGATGAACTAAAAACCGAGGAAGAATTATAAAAAGAAGTATTCACTATAATGGAAGCCTTAATTTCCTCTCGCTAAAACTTTTAGAGCCAATTTACTATAGATTATTAATTCAACTCTTAGATGATTGATGTGATTCTCTATTTTTATAAACTTTGTTCAACAATAGAGCCCAATCACCATTACCGATCACATTTATGCTGGTTCGGAAGGAATCTGGGAGACCTATCTGCAGAGAAACATAAAGGGCTAGCCATACTGGGGCTATAACCTCAGGGATCTGAAGTAAAGCCATCAATGGAAAGGCGAATATTACCAGTTCCCCCGGGACTCCAGGGACTGCGAATCCCAATAGTACTATGATAGGCAGCGCCAATAGAAGACTCATTATAGATGGTGTGTACCCGAGTAATACAGAAACAAGAACGGCCAATACAACCACACACTGTACTGTACCTTCGATATTCAGATAAGCTCCAAGACCTGTCGCTAGTCTTCTCGGTGCTTTCTTCACTCTCTTATAATGTTTCTTGATGAGATTCATGTTCAAGGGCATCGAGATTGATTCGGAACTTGTAGCCCATGCAAGAGGATACACATTCAGGTAGTAGTCTTTAGTATGTTTCCTTATGGAGAATCCATTGATGATTTTCTTTAAAGCGCTTATCCTTACAGCCTGGTATATATGAGTTGAAAGTAAAGTGAGTAATGCACCTATGATATATATTAGTATAATATCGCCCGGTGAGTTCAAAGAGAGATTCAAACCGAATAAAGTTGTGCCTTCAGCGGTAAGAGTTTCTGAGAACTCGCTGAGTGAAGCTTGTCGACTCATATGGTTATTCACTTCTTTGGGAAGTGTAAATAGATAGCCTCCGATCATGAAAAGTATTACGGGGATGATGTATTCTAGGACCTTTCCGAAGTCTTCCATCTTTTCAAGTGTGATATTCAAATATTTTTTGACCCTTTTTTCTTTGTAACCTATGATTCCTATTGTTGTTGATATATAGGCGGCTATGAAAAACTTACTTGTAAGAATGGTTTTGAATTCTGAGAATTCGGTGTAATTCTCAAAACTTCCTCCTCCAAATAGAGGGAGGCCAAATATGAGAGCAGAAAATATAATCGCCCATAGTACCGCTACACCTCGAAAACCTACGAAAATGGTTAGAAACAGAGTGCTAAAACCATTGCTTTTTTTCCTTTCATGGAGCAGATTTGCCACGTTCGGAGCTAAGATGACTAAAAGTGCAGCTATAGCTAGGTATTCAAGGCCAAAGAAAAAGTGGGAGATTATCACATTAGAGATATCCGCAAAAGTTGAGGATATTTGCGCTAAAAAAACACCAGCTCCAAAACTAATTGGGATTATAACAACGGCTAATCTCTCATAAATCGAACTTAATTTGTTTATTACCCTCCTAAAGGAGGCCTTAGAAGGCTGGAAATATTTCTTCTGAGGCATTATGTCGTATTATTTAATTACGGTTTATTAGGTATATATATTTGATTACAAACGTGACGAGTATTATTATAATGAAAAACTGAAGATAAAACTTTTGTCTGACGGAAAAATAAGAGTATTAAATAGATGGATAAAATTATTCGAACAGCGATTTGGTTCGATCTATATCCATTTTTCTTAAATCCAGAAATTAAAAAATTAAAAGATTCGTGTTTCTTATTCTATAGTTAAGCCATCATAAAATCAACGAAAAAATTAAATAGTTTCAAACATAAAGTAAGACACTATGTCAGACGAAAGAGATAAGTTGCATCGTTACATAAACTTGATAAGCCAAAAAAATTTTGATAAATGGGCTAAAGGTGAGAGATCTTTGGCCGATCTAGTCAGAGAACATCATTTTCTTGCCTCGTTGTATCAGTCGAAGATAGAAAAGGCCATACACGAACATACCCCGCACGACTTCCTCGAGATATTCGAAGAAGAAAGACCAGATATTGATTTTGGAGATGAAGAGGAAGTAGAAAAGAGGATAAGAGAAGAGATGAAAGAGATAGAGCAGGCACTCTGATTTAAGCAAGATAGAAACATTGATAAACCCTGGTAATCCTATTACAAGCAATTAGATTATGATCGAAGATATAGATTATCTAGTATCAGCGGTGATGTATGATTCGTCAGACGTCAAGATAAAAAAGGTCCTATCTCATGAAAAGAAAGATCAGTACGGGGTGGGATATCCTTTTGAAGAGACCAGGAAGCATATTCTTAAGAAGATAAAGAATGGCAGATGTTACTACACTTTAGTACAGGAGGAAGGTACGGGCTTTGAATATAACGTCGGTAAAGAGATAAAGATGATAGATATGGAGTCTGAGACATATTTGAGGATAGACGAAAGAAAAGAAAAAAAGGATTATTTAGGCGGATTGCAGCGACTTAGAGACTTACATTATTGAGACTTTCTTCCAAAATTTTACCATATTTTACTCAATTTTTTTATTTAGAATTTTTTATCAGAACTCATCCGAAACTTTATTAAGCCACCCGACCGTAGGAATAGATTCGACGAAGAAATATAGAGCCAGATAGAGATAAATATAAAATGATAAAGAGAGTCGAGGAAAGTAGAGGTAAAGAGGAGATCCTCTCTCAGATGGAACCCCTTATCGCAGAATGGTTCGACAAAAAGTTTGAATCTTTAACGGAACCGCAAGGTTATGCAATCCCTTTGATACATGAAAGAAAGAACGTTCTGGTATCTTCACCAACCGGTTCTGGAAAAACATTGACCGCCTTTCTCTCTATCATAAACGAGCTTTTTAAATTGGATAAAAAAGAAGAACTTGAAGATAAGATATACTGCGTTTACGTATCGCCTTTGAAGGCCCTTGCTAACGACATACACAAAAATCTTGAGGAACCGCTGAAGGAGATAAGAGAGCTAGCAGAAGAAAAAGATGTGAAGATACCCGAGATAAGGACTGCGATACGTTCTGGAGACACACCTCAAAGCGAAAGAAGGAAGATGACTGATGATCCCCCTCATATCTTTATCACTACTCCTGAGAGTCTTGCTCTTTCCCTTTCCTCTCCTAAATTCAGAGAGAAATTCAAAGATGTTCAATACTTCATAAACGACGAGATCCATGATATTGCTTCTTCAAAAAGAGGCGTTTATCTTTCACTCAATACCGAACGTCTTGAAGAGCACGTTGACGGGGAGATGACAAGGATAGGTTTATCGGCGACTCAGGCGCCTATCAAAGAGCTAGCTAAATTTTTAGGAGGTTATGAAGATGGTGAACCTAGAGAAGTGAATATAGTAGAGGTCATGAGTGAGAAGAAACTGGACCTGTCGGTGATATCACCGGTTGATGATATGACTCTACTGCCTTACGAGGTGGTAAACTCACGGATGTACGACCGTCTCAAAGAGATGGTTGAGGATCATCGCACGACTTTGATATTTACCAATACGAGGAGTGGAGCGGAAAACGTAGCTTATAAACTAAAGGACAGAGGGATCGAGGAAGTTGCGGCTCATCACGGGAGTCTTAGCAAGGAAACTCGATTGGAAGTCGAAGATGATCTAAAAACCGGTGAGCTCAGAGCGGCTGTCTCTTCCACCTCATTAGAACTGGGGATAGACGTGGGTTATATAGACCTCGTGGTCCAGGTCAATTCTCCAAAGACAGTTGCTAAAGGACTGCAAAGGGTCGGAAGAGCTGGTCATACTATCGGAGAAACTTCAAAGGGAAGGATGATAGTCTTCGATAAAGACGATCTCCTTGAATGTTCTGTACTGACCAGGAAAGCCTATCAGCACGATATAGATAGGGTCAGCATACCGGAGAATAATTTAGACGTACTTTCTCAGGCGTTAATAGGCATGAGTATAGAGCACCGCTGGGACGTCGATAGAGCATACGAAGTGGTAAGAAGAGCTTACTGCTATAGAGACTTACCTAAAGAAGATTTCATGAACACCCTTGAATATCTCGGTGGAACTCAGTTCGAAAATGTTTATTCAAAAATATGGTACAATGAAGAGGAAGGTATCTTCGGGAAGAAAGGCGGAGTCCAAATGCTCTACTACATGAACGTAGGTACCATACCTTCTGATTCCAGTTATCTAGTATATTCAGAAAAAGGAGCTCCTCTCGGAAATCTCTCTGAGAAGTTTGTGGAAAGACTTTCTAAAGGTGACGTATTCGTATTAGGAAGTCATTCTTACGAATTCCTCCATACTAGAGCTAATAAAGTTTTCGTCAAGGACGCTTCTGGAAAGAAGCCTACAGTCCCCAGTTGGACCGGTGAAATGCTTCCAAGAAGTTATGACCTTTCTGTGGGTATAGGTGAGTTTAGAAGAAAATTGTCGGAGAAGTTAGATGATGAAAATGTCATCGATTGGTTGAAGGAAGAGTACAGGATAGACGAAGGCTCGGCCCAAACCATAATAAGTTACTTCGAGGAACAGCTTGGAGTCATAGATGAGCTTCCCACCGACGAGAAAATACTCTTGGAAGGCCATATAGGGCAGGATGGAAATTATAACATAATCTTTCATGCTTCCTATGGAAGAAAGACAAATGACACCCTTTCTAGAGCTTACGCTTACAAGATCTCTGATAAATTCAACTGCAACACTAATATTTCGATAACGGACAACAATTTCATGATCACTACCAAGAAAAAGATACCATTGGAGAAGATATCTGAGCTTCTTTCGCACGATGAGATTGAAGGTATTCTCAAAAAAAGCGTAAAGAATACAGAGATGTTCAAACAGCGCTTTCGACACTGTGCCGCTCGGGCTCTGATGATCCTGCAGAATTACAAGGGTAGAGAAATATCTGTTTCCAAGCAAAAGTTAAGATCTAAACAGATATTAGAGCAGCTTCATGGAGTGGAAGATTTCCCGATCATAAAAGAGACTTACAACGAGATACTTCATCAGGTATTGGATTTAAAGCATGCGAAAGAGGTCTTAAAAAGGGTAGAGGAAGGTGAGACAGAGATAAAATGCGCAGATTATTCTGAAACTCCATCTCCTTTCGCTCACGAGGTCCTGATGGCAGGTATTTCCGATGTCATAATGATGGATGACAGGAGTAGTCTTCTCAGAAAATTCCACCAGAAGGTTCTAGAACAGGTCATCCCAAAAGAGGAGATAGAGAATTTTAAGTTCGATAGTGAAGTTGTTGAAGAACACTTTCTAGATAAAAAGCCGCACTTCAAGTCGAAGGAAGAAATGATCGAAGTTATCAAAGAATTACAACCCATCCACGTTTTCAAAGAAAAGGGCAACAGTATATTTTCAAGTACCGATATACCTTTCGAGGAAGTTAGAGCCTGGTCTAAAGAACTCCTCAATGAAGGTAAGATTCAGTCTCTCTGGGTAGGCGATACCAAATATCTTATGAGCGATGATGTTGAACGTTACCTCCATTCTCTAGACCAGGGAGAACAGCCCCACGGCAGTGTTCCCATTATAGACCAATTGAATGAAGAACCGAAGACCGAGCACGAACTTTACGAAAACACAGACCTCAAATTGAAAGAAGTGAAGAATATTTTAAGGGATATGGAACGTAAACGTCTGATCAGTAGAATTTCGATAGAGGAAGATGGAGCGTTTAAGTACTCGCTTTTGGACAAAAAGGATACTAAGTTAGAATGCGTAGAGAAGATAATTTTGGATTATTTGGAATATGAGTCTCCACGAAGTCTTGAAGAGATAGCTTATGCTTTGGACCTTTCTGAAGATATAGCATTGAAGGCTATAAATAATTTAGTAGAACAGAATGAAGTCGTCTCCGGCCAGTTGGTTATGGGAGAGGGCGAACAATACATGCTTCACGATGATTACCATGAATTGAGATTTCCTGGTGGAGACTACATCTCCGATGATAAAACTAAGCGTTACAAGGCTAAAAAGCAGTTCGATGAAGTTGATTCAATAGAAGAGTACTTCGAACTGTTCATGGAGGCCGGAACGCCATATGATATATTCCATAGAGTCTCAAACTTCTCACTCGATGACTGGAAAGAGATGAGAAAGAAAGGTGAGATTGTAGAGGGTAGATTCGTAAGAGGTCGAGTGAGATACGCTCTTAAAGATGATATCCCGGCTTTCGTAGGAGCTTATAGGACAGAAGAACTCACTGATGAGGAAGAAACGATATTAGGTCTGATCAGAAGGGGAGAGGCCAACACTGTCAGGGAGTTAAAAAAGAAAAGTGACCTAGACAACGAGAGGACCAAAGAAATAATCAAAAAACTCGATAGAAATCTCTACTTGGTTAGAGAATACACCGGTCAAGACGGATGGGCTTCGGCTAATGAATACAGAACTCTCAAAGTCGAACCGATGGAAAAGGAGGAAGCTAGAAAGAAAATCGTCAAACGCTACTTGAAAGGAAACGGACCAGCTTCATTTTCAGGGATCAGGTATTACACGGGTTTTGAGACCAACGAGATCGAAAGTATCGTTTCCGAGCTCCTCCATAAAAAGAAGATCAAAAAACTGATCGTTGGGAACTCACAACAGGAGATGTACCTCTTCCATGAGGAGGCTGAAGACATACATAAGGCTAAAGGGGGTGAATTCGATAAACTCCGGGTACTTTCGAAGAAGGACCCATATGCTAGACCACTTTGGGCGGATATATACAGACGGTATGGAGATGATTGGGTCTATCCACTTGTGAAGAGGGGAGAAGTGGTTGGTGGAGTAGAAAAATGGGAGATGAGTGGATGCATCGAGATAAGACATTTAGATCTAGATGACGAAGCTATGCTTCCTGAGGCTTTGAATTCGATCGACGAGATGATGGAGTATCACAGGTTGGATGGTTATGACATCATAAGGATCCGAAATTTTCAGAACAAACCTGTTAGAGAGCTTGAAGAGAACACGCTCTCCATATTCCAGGAGAACGGTTACGTGATGATCCAGGATATGCTGGTGAAGGGTAATGTTGTGGAAGATGTTTTTTCAGAGGAAATCATAAGGTCTTACGTCTTCAAGAGGCAGAAGCTAGGTACTGACCAATATTCAGATCTAAAATCGGCGATAAAAGCTATGAAGGGAGCTAGATCAGACTTTGAACTGAGATCTCGAACTGATGAATTTTATTCCCTTGATTGGCTCTACCGTAGAGGAAAAGTCATGGTCGGAAATATGATCCCACCGTATAAGATGTATGCTCTCCCTGAACATGTTGGTATTTATAGAACTGCAAAAGATGTTGAGTGGACTCCGGCTATGGAATCATTATATGAGATCATAGATAGGAAGGAACCTGTACCGAAAAGAACTGTCTATCATCAATCTCCATACAGTAGAGGTAAGACCAAGAAGGCTTTAGATGAACTCTATGAAAGCATGAAGGTCACTAAAGACGTTGACGGTAGATATGTTACCACGCCAGAGTTAGATATGAACGCAGAAGAGGCGAAGAAATTGGTGGTGAAATGGGCCTTTGAAAACTTTGGTGTATTTACGGCTGAGAAACTTTCGTCTTATCTAGGTATGGATTACAGCATGAGAACCATAAGGAAGATACTCTCTGAATTGGTGGAAGAAGGTTTTCTATCAAAAGGGTTTTTGGAGAAAGGGGATGATTCGGTTTACTGGATACTTTCCGAAGGTTTAGATATACTACCCGAATTTAAATTTGAGGGAAGGGGAGTGATCACAACGAAAGACAGGTTGAATCTGTATTTTAGAGACGAGATAAAAGAAAGATTCGACTTGGGTGCAAGCAATGTGGTTTTTGATGATTCTAAATTCGTCGCAGCATTCGACGCAAGCTTCAGATCAAATACAGTTAATATAAAAGATTATGAAGGTAACAAAAAATACCGGAAGACCATCAAGGATTGGGCTTACGATCACAATATGAATGTAAAAAGTGGAGATAAGAAAAAGAAAAGAGTATCAGATTACGAGATAAGAAAATGGTATGAGAGGACTAGAGGTATCTGATATGTCTTATAATAAGGTCTTACTTTTAGGACTAGGGATGCAGGGTAAAGCAACTCTTCATGATTTAAATGAGAGTGATACAGTTTCTGAAATCTTGGTCGGAGATAAAGATATTGATGACGATTATATTCAAGAGTTAGATTCAGAAAAAGTTAGAGCCTTAAAGATGAACGCCTCTAGTAGCGAACAAGTCTCTGATCTGATGGATAAAGTCGATCTAGTTATAGAACTTCTATCGCCAGGATTCTCTTTTACAATAGCGGAATTGGCAGTGAAAAATGGGGTGCATCTGGTCAGCACAATGTATTTGCAAGATCCTGAACAAAACAACGCTGAAAAGACAGAGTCTGGAGAAAAATCTTTGGATGAACTCGATAAAAAGGCTAAGGAAAAAGGAGTAGTGATATTACCCGAATTTGGATTAGACCCTGGACTTGATTTAATTCTAGCGAAACAAGCTGCGAGAGATCTTGACGAAGTAGATGGACTTTACTGCTACGGGGCGGGCATTCCTGCTTATGAAGATGCGGATAATCCGTTGAAATATAAGTTTACATGGTCGGTGGAGGGATTATTGAAGACTTACAAACGTCCTGCTCGAATTCTCAAAAATGGAAAGGTCGTAGATATCCCTGAAAAGGAGATATTTTTAGAAGAAAACATCCATAGGCTCGATCTTGAAGAAATCGAAGCTGTCTTGGAGTGCTATCCTAATGGAAATGCTTTGAAATATGCAGAGAAATTGTGGATAGATGATTTGGAAAACATGGGACGTTATACATGTCGTTGGGAGGGGCATAGTGATTTTTGGAGAACTATGGTTAAAAGTGGTTTTTTGGATGAAGAGCCGGTTGAAGTTGATGGAGATAAAGTGAGTCCGATCAGATTTGTAGCGGAGCTTCTGAAGTCACAGGATAAGTTCTGGTTAAAAGATGATGAAAGAGATATAGCGATGGTCCGTGTTGAGGCTCAAGGTATCAAAGATGGGGAAAAAGTACGTAAAGTCTATCAGTTGATAGACGAAAGAGATCTAGAGACGGGTTTTACCGCTATGCAGCGGACCGTAGGTTTCACCGCAAGTATTGGAGCACAGATGATTCTTGACGGCGAGTTGGAACAAAGAGGTTTACTTTCACCCACTGACATACAGTTATCTCAAATTTCCAAGAAGCTGGAAAAAAGAGAAATACACATTGATCATAAGCTACACATCGGGGAAGATGAAGAGGAGGAATCAAGATGAAAAATGTGATGAAAGAATTTAGTTTTGAGCAGCCAACGGAACTAGAATTTGGACCTAGAAAAATAGACGTTTTGCCTGAAAAACTTGATGAGATGAAGATAGAAAAACTGTTGGTAGTAACAGATAAAGGGATCGAAAAAGCGGGAATCCTTGACAAGATAGAATCTAACTTAGATAAGATAAATTACAAAATTTATAACGGTGTGGACCCAAATCCTAAAGATCTCCATGTTGAAGAAGGCACTGAAATAGCTAGGGAGTTTGATCCCGATGGAATTTTGGCTCTCGGAGGAGGAAGCCCTATAGATTGTGCTAAAGCAATAGGAACATTGATGAGTGGAGATAGTGATGATATCAGCGAATATTACGGAAAAGAAACTGTAAAAGAAGAGATTTTGCCTTTTATCGCTGTTCCAACTACAGCGGGAACCGGAAGCGAAGTTACCTTTTCCTCCGTGATTACTGACAGTGATTCTAACAGTAAAAAGAGTATCAGAAGTCCATTCCTAGCACCTGATGTTAGCATACTAGATCCTGAATTGACAACGAGTTTACCAAAAAGTCTTACGGCTTATTCCGGAATGGATGCGTTCACCCATGCGATCGAAGCTTATACCGCAAAAACAGCAACGGCTTTAACCAACATGTTTGCACTAAGTTCTATGGAGCTTATAATAGAGAATATAGAGAAGGCATTTCAAGAACCAAATAATATGGAGTCTAGAACTTCTATGTTATTAGGTAGTACTATTGCCGGAATTGCGTTCAATCATTCCGACGTAGCTTCGGTGCACTGCATGGCCGAATCTCTAGGAGGGAAATACGATGCTCCTCACGGGCTTTGCAATTCAATCATCTTACCGTATATGATGAAATATAATATGGAATACTGTCCAGAAAAGTATGCTAGAGTGGCTGGAATCATGGGATATGAATATGACACGGTAGAGCAGGGAGCTATGAAAGCTGTTGAGGGTATTAAAGAACTCAATGAGAAAATGGAGATACCTTCGATAGATGAGATAGGATTTAGAGAACACGATATAGAAGAGCTTGCGGAGATGTCTGTTAACAATCTTTCCAACGAAAGCAATCCTAGAGAGATGAAAAAAGAGGATTACGTAAGATTGTTCAAGAAGATGTCTTAATCTTCCTCAAAAAGATAGAGATATTCGGAGTATCCTTCTTCCTTCATATCTTCTTTATGAATGAAACGGAGAGCAGCTGAATTCATACAGTATCTCTTTCCTGTTGGCGGAGGACCGTCTTCGAAAAGGTGGCCAAGATGTGAGCCTGCGTGTTTGCTTTTAACCTCTGTCCTATTGTCTAGGATTCCGCTCTCTTTTTGTGTTACTATGTTGTCCGGTTCTAAAGGTTTACTGAAACTCGGCCATCCTGATCCAGATTTGAACTTATCCTTTGAACTGAATAGAACTTCACCTGAGACCACGTCAACATATATTCCCTCTTCTTCATTGTCCCAATACTCGTTCTGAAAAGCCGGTTCAGTGCCATTTTTTTGAGTTACTTCATATTGTTTTTTAGTGAGTCTCTTTTTGAGTTCTTCATCCGACGGTTTTTCATAAGATCGATCATCTTCGTTCAGTCCAGACTGCATTTTATCTCACCTCCTGAAGACTTCCATTTTTCGTATAAAATCTCTCTTCCTTTGTCAGTTAGACCAAGATCTTTGAGACCTTCCTTTGAGTTCAAAGTACCGTGTCCAGAAACGTAACCGTTGACACGAGCGACAGCGGTAGAATTGACGAAGTCTTCCATATCAGGATATATCTGCTGATAAGCTCTGTAGAGATTTTTGTTTCTACTCAAATTGTACTTCTGATGATAACCTTCAGCCATATAAAATTTTGAAAAAGGCCTAACTTCAGTCATTATCTTCATGGAATATTCTTCTTGAACCTTTTCCTTACTACTTTTAGCTATCTTTTCCTGCTCATCGTTATGGAAAAAGATGATAGACATGTATTGAGTGCTTTTCAGATGTGTAGGATCGTGATTATGCCAGAAGATCTTTACCAGTTCTTCGTAACTGATCTGTTTTTGATCGTAGTCTATCTGAACGGTCTCTGTATGACCGCCCAAACTGTGATAAGTGGGATCTTCTTTTTTACCACCTGAGTAACCCACTCTCGTCCTTATGACCCCGGGTGCCGCTCCGAAAAGAGAGTCAGGACCCCAAAAACAGCCCATGGCGAAGGTCGCGGTTTTTAACTCATTAAATTTCTTCTTATCTATCGCTGGTTTTTCTTCTTTTATCAGTTCATCTACACCTTTCCCTTTTCCGAAAATACTGAACAAGGTTGGAAGGCCAACTTTTAAAATATCATATTTTTTCATACTATCCTCTAAAACTTAATATCGCCTTCTTCACCATTAAATCTTTCTACTTGGGGTTCTATATTTTTTATTCTATATTATCAAAATTTAACATAAATCTCTATCAATATCACTCCAAGGATAATCGATAAACCTGCAAGTAGAATCGCCGTTCTGATGGTCAATACTTCTGCTATGTTGGAGAAAATAACGATTCCAGAAAATGAACCGATAGTGCCTAAAGTACCTCTAATGCCCATGCCTTTCCCTCTATCTCTCTCACTAGTACCATCGGCGATCAGCTCGAAGACGACAGGATGATAGAGCCCTCCGATCAACCCCCATATGACAGAGAGACCTAATAGTAACCATGAAGATTCTAGCTGAGAGACAATTACCAATGCAAGTCCTGAAAAGGTGGTTACCAATATCAAGATAGTTTTCTTATTGATTCTTTTTTCTATTCTCTTACTGAAGAGCCTGATAGTTGACCCAGTTCCCATCCTGCAGAATTGAACCGCACCAATTAATGAAGCGGAGAATCCTAAACCTGAAAGATATAAAGGAACCAGAGAAATCGCTATATTAAAATTCATAAACATAAGGAAAGAATATAGAGAAGCCATCAACACTTTTTCACTCTTGAGAGTCCTGAATGCGTTTTTGTAGAGGGAAAAAATCTCGAAAGGTTCTCTATTTTTCTCTTGATTTTCTTTTTTGGAGGGGTTATCTTTTATGATCAAATACACGATCCCAAGTGCAGGTATAGAAAGTAGAAACCCAAGTAGAAAGAGAAACTCCATACCGAGAAGATCTTTGAGAACACCACCTAAAGGCACAGAAAAAGTGTAGGCCCATCCTACAATGAAGGTGAACATCGGAACATCTTCAGCTCCGAAGCTGGTAACGAACGAGGGAAGAGTCACCCACTCCATGCAGACGACTATCCCAATCATTATCTGAGCAAGAAAGAGAAGGGGCCAAAGTCCCGGTGAAAGTATATAGAATATCATCCCGATGAAAAGAGATAAGCCTCCAAATCCGATGATCTTCCCGTAACCAAAGATATCGGTCAGAGACCCCATTGGTACCCTTCCAAGTAGCTGGGCAAGATGATAAGTCGCGATAACATATCCTATCATGGCAACGGAAAGACCGATATCTTCGCCGTAGAGAGGAATGTACGGGAGTAGAACAGCTACTGAGAAGGAGAGGATGAACGCGAGTATTATAACGAGGGCTACCTTTTTCTTCAGTAAGACCACCACAGTTTGGGTAGAAATTTTTAAAATATCAATTGTTTGTCGTTTAAACTCTATTTGAGATGTTTTTTGAGCCAGGAAGGAAGAAATTCTCAGATATTTAAGAATTTTGTAAAAAGTTGACTGATACTAAATCAGTATGTCTAAGAGTTATGAAAGCCGTGTTATTTTATAGTATATACTACCTTGAGAACTACTATCTTATTTTGGGCCGTCTATTGGCGTCGTTCTAGATATACTCTAAATTAGAGAACATACTAAATGAATGGATCGTTAATCATTCATCTGTGATTGTATATTTTGCGATTCGAACTCTCAAGAGTCAGATATCTTCTTCGTTAGGGAATCCTTCTTCCTCCAAATCTTCCTCAAAGTCTGATTCTTCCTCTTGGTCTTCATATACCTCGGTTTCTTCATCTGGTGCTTGATCGATGTCTTCCTCAGGCTGTGACGGTGGTGTTCCAGAAGGCTTATTTTTCATGAAAAAGAAGATCAGTCCTCCTACCACAGCGATGACTACCGCTACTACCAATAGAGGCAATGTGAATCCGGGGACACCATTATCATCTTCTTCTATAAATATGCCTGTTATATCTTTGTTTTCTGTCATCTCGATGGTTATATCTTTTCCTGTTTCATCGGTTCCCTGCCATTCGTCGAATTCCCATCCCTCGTCGGGGATAGCTTTTAGGGCAACTGTAGTTCCATCAAGGTAGTCATTTGTCCATCCGTCTTCTACTTCTACTCCGTCTACTTCTACGGTACCATCTCCCTCTATGTTTATGGTCAATGTGTAATACACTGGTTCCTCTTCCGTGAAGAGAGCGGTTATCTCTCTGTTTCTGTTCATAGTCACATCTGTTTCCTTATCCATACCAGTATGATCACCTTCCCATTGGGCAAAGAACCTATCTTCGTCTGGTATAGCTTCTAGGTTAACTGTAGTTCCCTCAGGATAGTTATCTGTCCATCCGTCTTCTACTTCAACTCCATCCACTTCTACGGTGCCTTCTCCTTCTATGTTTATGGTCAATGTGTAATACACTGGTTCCTCTTCCGTGAAGACGGCGGTTATCGTTCTGTTTCTGTCCATCTTTACCTCTGTTTCATTGTCGCTACCGGTATGGTCACCTAACCATTGAGCAAAGAAATAGTCCTCATCTGGTGTGGCTTCTAAGTATACTATGGTTCCATCAGAGTAGTTATTTGTCCATCCGTCCTCTACTTCTTCTCTTCCATCTACTTCTTCTCTTTCATCTACATCCATTCCATCTACTTTTACCGTACCTTCTCCTTCTATGTTTATAGTGAGTTGATATTCAACTACGTCTTTTCTCACCGTTACAATTTTAGAATCCGAGTCGTCGTCGCTCGCTACTTCAAGATCGTAATCATCTGGTTCCCCTGCTTCCCAGGTGAAGTTACCGCTCCAGTCATCATTGACATCGAGGAAGAGATCTTCTTTTCTGTCCTCTTCATCGCCGTTTACGGTAAAGACTATGTCCTGTGTATCATTTAAATCGCCTGTATTTTCAACCGTGAAATAAACTTTGACAGTCTCGCCTTCTTCTACTGCCTCATCATAATTGGTGATCTCAACTTCAAAGAAGGGTGTTCGCAGAGTCATAAATGGTTCTATCCATGGATAGTTGTCTTGGTTGTCATCACCGTCTATCTCATAGGGTACATCACCAATACCGTCGCCTCTATCATCTCCGTAATAGTCAGACCAAAAGTTTCCTCCGTCACCACCTTCTGCAGGATCACCAGCGTCCCAATCGTTATCTCCATTGTCGAAAGCTTGATTATCATTTGCAATGAAGGCGTTAAGGTATATCTGGTTGTCGTTTGAGTTGAAAACCTGTATCCCTCCGTCGTCATTGTTTGAGATCCGGTTATTAAAGATATTGTTACCGTCTGAATTATTCAACATCATTCCCACTAGATTATCATCGATCTCGTTTTCTATAATCTGATTTCCCTCGGAATAAAAGGATGCTATACCAGCAAGGTTTCCTGATAAAGTATTGTCAGAGATATAGTTATCATCGGAAAAACCAAGGGTTATACCTACAGTGCCATCATTGAGTTCCATCCCCTCTACAGTAACTCCCTCGCAGTTAGCGAGTATGACTTGACCCGCATTTGTATCAACGGTAACATCTGTTTCGTCTTTTAAGTACCTCACTGGAGAATCATTCACTGTATTACTTGAATCTATCTCATGGGTGTTCCAGAATTCAAGACTATTTCCCGTTATAACTAGGCCGTTGTTTACCATCTCATTTTCTGTTAAAGTATTGTGGGTTGAGTCTTCCATTGAAATGCCCATGAAGGAGTTGTCAGAAATATTACTGTTAGCAATGGTGCTCTCGTGAACATCTAATAATATTATTCCTTGGATATTATCCTGAGATTTTATACCCTCGACCTTGCAGTTCACTAAAGGAACGGTATCAGGAGGTCCGTCTTGATCAAGAGGTCCAGCAGGATTCAACAGTATTATTCCAGAGCCAGGTCCCTCTAAGGCGTTAATAACAGTGAAGCCACTGATTTTGGTGTGATTTTCAGTTATTAAAACTGCAAAGTCTCCCTCCTCAGCATCTATGTACGTTTCATCTATACCTGAGCCTATCAAGTTGATAGATTTAGTTACCCAAAGAGTTTCTCTGAACGTGCCATCGGATACCACTATTGTATCCCCTTCTGTTGTCTCAGGATCATCTATGCTGCTTTGAATCGCTTTGAAACCTATCTCTGAATCGACGTTATAGACCGGACTCCACCTTAAAAGTGGATAAGTTTCATCTTCAACTATCCACCAGATATCGGGGAAGTCCCAATCTTCAGTAGTGAAAGTACTTTTAGTCATCATCTCTTCTGTTGACTTCCCTGTAGCATCTCCTGCGGTATCAGTCTGTCCACTTGTATCCTCATCCCAGAAGTTTCCGGTCATCTCGTAATTTCCTTCTGCATCTCCAGCAAAACCTTTGTCTGTTGGGTCGTCTTCATCTTCGTAATGTACACTTCCTGTTGAATAGCAGTTCTCGATTTTTCCTTCATCAATATATCCTACAAAACCACCAAAAGCTTCTCCTTCACTTCCAGATACTCTGGTAACATCTACAGTAGAATATGAGTTCTCCACTGTGCCAGAGTTAGATCCTACGAGACCACCTATAAAGTTCTCTCCGTTGAGGTCACCGGTCGCATATGAATTTTTCACAGTGCCCTGGTTATATCCTACTAACCCACCTACATATTCTCTTCCGGTTATGTTTACATCTACGAGTCCAATGTTGCTAATCTCGCATTCCTCAATATGTCCAAACAAGCCAACATAATCTTCTTCTGTCCTGTTTATGTGTAAACCATATATGATATGACCTTCGCTATCAAAGCTTCCTGTGAAAGGTTCGTCATCGTCGCCTATAGGCAGCCAACCAGCACCTTCATCTGCGATCTCCGAGGCGTAATCGTCGTAATAATCAGTTTCTGGAGTCAGGTCGTCCATCAAGATATATTTCCCGGTCAGGTTTTCCCGAACTTTGTAAAGATCCTCCCAATTATATATCTCCTCTAAGTCGGATTCTTCCCAGCTGAAGAAAGGATATGTTTCCGTATCAACTATATTCCAGATGTGGTCAGTGTCACGATAATCTGGATCATGCACTTCAACGATATCCCATTCTGCATTGCTGAAAAGCTGTATTTCCTTCATCTCTTCAGTAGTCTTGCCTTCTCCGCCATCGCTTTCTTCGATGCCAGAAGTTTCAGTATCCCAGAACGAGTTCTCAACTGTGCCATCCCAGTTATTTCCAACGAGTCCGCCTAAAAATTCATCTCCGCTCACGTTTCCCGTGGCATACGAATTGGTCACTGTGCTATAATCATTCTGACCAACAAGTCCGCCTACATACATTTCTCCGGTTACCTTGCTAGTTGCATATGAGTTGGATACCGGGCCCCTGCTCCTTCCCATGAGCCCACCTATCTCATAGTTACCACTCACATTACCATTCGCATAGGATTTTGACACCGTGCCATACCAATTATCTCCAATGAGTCCGCCTACATGCATTTCTCCGGTTACTTCGCAATTTGCATAAGAGTTTGAAATCGTACCATAGTTGTTCCTTCCCAAAAGCCCGCCTACATACAAGTCGGCTCCACTTACATCACCAATAGAATATGATTTCTCAACTGTGCCATACCAGTTATCTCCAACGAGTCCTCCTATGTTTTGATGTTCTCCACTCACATTGCCAGTAGAATATGTATTCTCTATTGCGCCCCTATTCCTTCCAACGAGCCCGCCTACAAACCCATATCCGGTAACGTTCATTTCCAAGATCCCAACATTGCTAACCGATGTCCCTTCGATCACATGTCCAAACATCCCTACATGCATAGCGAAAGGCATATTGATATGAAGATTAGAAATAGTAAAACCATTACCATCGAAGTCAGAACCGAGATATGGAATATATAAGTCCGGTTGGCCAAAAAGGTCAATATCCTCTGCAAGCCGGAATTCATATGTTGAGTTCCATGCAAATCCAAGAAGATCTCGAAGACCTTGGACATCGCTGATCTCATAATGATCATCCACTAGTTCTAAGGAATCATATTCATCCATATCTAAATCCTTATCCTCTATCCAATCCTGATATTGCTCATCGAAAAGACCACCTATAGTGATGTGACGTCCATCGTTGATTAGAACTTCATCGATATTATAATGAGAGTTTTCAACAATACCATTGTTTTCTCCTACCAGTCCACCTAAAATTCCTGTATCGGTAGTAGTCACGTTGCCTGCAGAGTACGAACAAGATACCGTGCCAGGATTACCTCCAACGAGTCCTCCAGCACGATTATTGGCGCTCACCTCAACAATAGTGTGTGAGGTAGACACCGTACCATGGTTAATTCCAACGAGTCCACCCACATAATCTCGCCCGTCCACGTCACCTACAGCATTTGAGGAGGATACCGTTCCTCGGTTATTTCCAACAAGACCACCTATATACCAATCTCCGGTCACCTCACCCTTAACATCTACGTTAGACACCATCCCATCGTTAGTTCCTACAAGAACACCTGTATTTGATCTTCCAGTAATGCGTGCATCTTCAAAGTTAAGATTGTCTACCGTACCATCTACTCCTATATGTCCAAATAAACCAACCTCATTTGTGTGTAAACGGTCAATGCTCATATTGCCTATGACGTGACCATTTCCGTTAAGACTGCCAATGAATGGGTCTTCCTCATCGCCTATGGGCAACCATCCGTTCCCGTCGTCTGCGGATTCAGAAGCATATTCATCGTAATAATCAGTAGTCTCATTTAGGTCGTTCATCAAAGTGTATTCTCCCTGGAGATCAAATCTCATATTGTGCAGTTGTTCCCAGTTTGTAATCTCATAATCCATCCCCTCAAAAGTAGCAGTTAAGGATTTGTCTCCATCCATGGTTAGGGTAATAACGGATTGATCCGACTTTTCATCTCCTGTCCAATTGACGAAGTAGTTTCCTTCATCTGGAGTGGCTGTAATGACGATCTTTCCATGTTCGTAATAAGTATTAGGACCTTCTGAAGGCTCGGTATTGCCTTCTCCTTCTATATTGATGGTAAGATCGTAAGTCTGCTCCGTTTCTTTTATGGACCAAATGGAATCCGTTTCATCTTCCTCCCAGGAGAGCAATGGTTTATCTCGATCAGTATCGATCATCTGGATATCCCATCCAGCAGATTCAAAAGTGCTTTTAGAACCAAATTCGTCATCGCTCAGTGGTAAGCTTCCAAATCCTTCTGCATCACATTCCGGCATATCTTCATGATAAAAAGACGAGGTTACTTCTCCATTATTCCAACCTACTATTCCACCATAATTCCAGTCTCCCTCGAATTCGGCAATAGCATATGAGTTGTTCACTCGGCCACCATCTCTATTCTCCCCAACAAGTCCACCTATCCTTTGTGTTCCACTTATATTACCTTTATAATACGAGTTGGATACTATTCCTCTCACTCCGTTCTCTCCAACGAGTCCCCCTACATATCTATCGTCTCCGCTCACCTCTCCTTCTGCATACGAGTTCTCCACGGTCCCATCGTTCCTTCCCACGAGCCCGCCTACATGCACGTCTCCGCTCACCTCTCCTTCTGCATACGAGTCGGATACCGTGCCTCTCCAGTTCTGTCCAACGAGCCCGCCTACCAGCCAGTCACCGCTTATGTTTACATCTTCAAGTCCAATGTTACTGATTTCACCACCTTCGCCAACAAATCCAAACAAGCCCACATAATCTTGATTTGTCCTGTTTATGTGTAGACCAGTTATAGTGTGATCTTGGCCATCTAAACTACCGGTAAATCGGTTATCCCAATCATACCCTACGGGATCAAAACCAGACCCATTGTTCCAATCTACAGTTCCACTTGCATCGATATCATCCACCAGAACGTAGTGTGCTTCTAGATTGTCCCTCATATTCTGTAGGTCGTCTAAATCGTCTATTTCGATCGGACCGTTTAGAGTCCCTTCACTTAACGACTTTTCAACAGATGAAGGATTGTCATCTAGACCATCCTTTTCTATACCTACTACGGCGTTCGTAAAACCTATCGCTAATAACATGCATGCCAATCCAATGGCTAGTAATTTATCCATTTTCATAATTATCTCTCCTTCTGAGAAAGAACCTCCCTCTAGAAGGCTTATTCATATATTGTGGTACTCCTATATAGGCATATCTGAAATTTAGCTCGACTAATCCCTACTGTTAGAGCCTATTTTGTGGTAGAATTTTTTCTATTTAAAAAGTTATGAACAAGAACTCTATTGGCTTCAGCCCGTAGGGTTCTTGCTCACCCCTCTCTAAAACCATCCAGATTAATCATCCGTTGTTCGATCCGGATCTTGTGGTGACTCCTCGAATGATTGAGGTAGTTCTTCGGAAGAAGGTGCTTCTTCCACTTTTTTGCCTTTTCTCAACAAAACAAAGAGTATTACAAGCGCAGCAACCAAGGCAATGACTAAAATTCCAATCAATGCAAATACTAACGTCGATATTTTTCCACCCGTAGTTTCTTCATCTGTTATATCTAAGGTAAAATTAACAGATGCTGTGTTCTCATTACCTTCACTATCGACTACCTTTACAGTGAATGTATGATCACCTTCTTCAAGATTTGTGAACGTGTGATGATTGACTGTACCTATGTTTTTCCAAGAGCCCCCATCAATACTTATTTCATAGTGGCTTATCGGATACTGACCTTCCTCTGCAGCCCATTGGATAGTTTCTGTGTGCGAATTAAAAATAAATCCATCACTAGGTGATGTGATCTCGATTGAAGGTACCAAGTCGATGCCCTCATCATCCCCCTCTTCGAAAACTGCAGTTATCTCTAAATTTCCGTCCATCATAACAGCGATCTCGTCTTCAGTACCGGTTTGATCACCATCCCACTCAAGGAAGTACCATCCCGTTTCTGGTGTGGCAGTGATTGTCACTTGTTCTCCTTCGATATAAGTGTGCGTACCTTCTTCTGGGTCGGTAGTGCCCTGGCCTTCTATTATAATAGTTAAAGTATATTCTTCAGGCTCTTCTTCAACCAAGAACGGATAGCCATCGTTGACCTCGGCATCTATGTCCCATATCTCCTCATCACCTTGATCATCATTCGGATTCCCTACGAAGTCCCAAGGTTCGTCCAATCCTTCAGTACTAGTATCTGTATAGGTGGCTACATCCTTCATCTCAGCGGTGATCTTGCCTGTTCCTCCTTCGCTTGTATCCATACCCGAAGTTTCGGTATCCCAGAATGAATCGTAGGTGATCCCGTCGTCAATAAAACCGAAATCATATCCAACTAGTCCTCCTACATTACTATTTCCACTGACGGTGCCTACTGAATATGATTTCTTAATAGTACCTCCGCGTGTATTCCTTCCCACGAGCCCACCTACCTGAGAATTTCCATTCACAGTTCCAGTAGCATAGGAGTTCTCTACGTTTGCATCATCATTATTCCCAACGAGTCCACCTATATAATCATCTCCACCAACAGTTCCTGTAGCATATGATGTAGAAATCGTACCATCATTTTTCCCCACTAGACCTCCTACATGGGAGTTTCCATCTACATTACCAGAAGCATAGGAATAGGATACAAAAGATGATCCTCCATGGTTATGTCCCACTAATCCACCTATGTGTTCTTCTTCCCCGTTAACAGCTCCAGTGGCATATGACTTTGACACGGTAGCATCCCAGTTGAACCCAACTAGTCCTCCTACATTCTCGTTTCCGCTGACGACACCAGTAGCATATGATGAGGATAAAGTCCCGGTGTTTCTTCCTGATAGACCGCCGATCTGAGAGTCGCCGCTCACCGTACATCCCGTATGAGAATTGGATAGCGTACCCGAATTATCACCTACTAGTCCGCCGACCCGGCTTTCACCGGTCACATCACCTGTAGAATAGGAATCCGTAACTGTACCCCTATTATTCCCTACTAGCGCACCGACATACCAATTGCCAGTCACATCAGCATCTACGATACCAACAGAGGTGATCTCTGCATCCTCTTCTACAGTTCCAAAGAGTCCTACCGACTCCCAACTAGAGTCTGTATCTGGACGATCGATGTAAAGGTCGATTATCTCAAAACCATTACCGTCGAAGGTACCTGTAAAAGGACTGAAGCTATCCATCCCAATGGGTTCCCAGCCCTGAGCAGTACTTACCAATTCATTGTAACCTGAAGTACCACTGTCAAGGTCGTTCCTCAAAACGTAGTTGCCATCTAAATCATCTTTCACTCCATCCAAATCGTTCCAATCATTGATCTCTTGTACAGATTGGATCTCCCGTTCTATGGTCTCTGCTCCGACTGTAAAAAGCAAAACACTTAAGAGCATTATCATAACGATTCCATATGTAACTATCTTCTTTTTCATATTTCTTCGACCTCCTCTCTTTCTTCAGATTCTTCAGTTGATTCAGGTAATGTTTTCTCATTACCTTTCTTCATAACAAAGACTATCGAAACGAGAACCACGATCAAGCTGACGACCAAGATTCCTATCAATGCCATCGCCCACGCCGGAAATTCAGTATCAGTAGATTCCTCGTCTTCAGCATCGACAGTGAAATCCAAAGAAGTTATTTCCTCATTACCTGTACTACTCACCACTTTTACTCGAACTGTATGATCACCATCCTCTAGATCAGGGAATGTATAGTATGTAATCAGACCTATGTTAAGCCAAGGGCCATCATTTATGGATATCTCATGATGACTGATCGTACCTTCAGATTCCCATTCGATGGTTACATCCTTCAAGTTGAACACTGTACCTTCCTCAGTCCCTTCCTCAGGAGATATTATCTCTATTGTTAGTTGTTCTGCTGAAACGGTAACAGTTTCTGATAGGTGTCTGAATTCGATGTTGTATTGTCCAACCTCTCCAAATGTATATGTAAACGAGTGGTCTTTAATACTTTGAGTTGGTAGGTCTAATGTATACACAACTGTTCCATCTATGACCACATCGATGGACCCATCTTCTTCTCCCACGTTCTCTGCACTAATGTATATGTTGACTGTTAATGGGGGTTCACCTGAAACAGGGTCTACATCCAGTTCTAAGTTTACAGGAGCGAAACTCTCAGGATCATAAACCTCGACAAACCGTGTTTCATCATGGAACTCTAC
>SL_8KL_010_SEDDRAFT_10001076_pt1 | contig 23681 bp, 37 predicted proteins | sample SodLakKL_010_SED_4_FD_11160 | JGI IMG/M metagenome (IMG submission 11160) | reverse complement strand
TTACCGGCTTCCTGCATGATCCGGGCCACCCGTCGCGTGGTCTGGCTTTTTCCTACTCCGGTCCGAACGGCACATACCGCCACCACCGGCACACTGGCCTGCAGCATGGTGGTCTCCGGACCCATCAAACGAAAATCTGCCCCGGCAGCCATAACCACCGAGCCCTTGTTCATTACCTCCTGATGGGAAATATCACTGTAGGCAAAAACCACCTGATCAATTTTTTCCTCCTGGATCAGTCGAATCAGTTCTGATTCGTCATAAATGGGAATTCCGTTGGGATAAAGAGGCCCCGCCAGAGCCCCGGGATATTTCCGCCCGTGAATATCCGGAATCTGAGTTGCGGTAAAGGCTACAACCTCATAATCCTCATTATCGCGGAAGTAGGTATTGAAATTATGAAAATCCCTTCCCGCGGCACCCATAATTAAAACTCTCTGTTTCATACAAGTCCCTCCTCAATTGATTATATTAATGAACTGCCCGCAGCGGGGGCAGGTGTTTCCTGATTTTAAATCAATTTCCACTGTGAATTCCCTTTTAATTACCGGGTAATTACATCGCGGACAGTAGGTATGGCGATAATGGGAAGCAGTAATATTGCCCAGATAAACATAGGACAGCTTCTCCCGCGCCATTTCATAGAGATCAACCAGGTGCTCCAGGGTGGGAGGTGGGTTCTGCATCCGATAAGCAGGGAAGTACCGTGAAAGATGAAATGGAGTTTCCGGACCCAGCTCATCTTTAATCCAGTCCACCAGGCGTCCAATTTCCGCTATGCTCTCATTAACCCCGGGAATAATGAGCGTAGTAATTTCCAGATGGCATTGCTGCTTAAAAAGCAATATGTTCTGCAGCACCCGGTTAAGTTTACCGCTGCAGAACCGGTAATAGGTTCCTGTGGAAAAAGTTTTTAAGTCAACATTTACCGCATCAATATAGGGCAATAATTCCTGCAGGGGTTCCGGATTAAGATAGGCATTGGTAACAAGTACTGTCTTCAGTCCTTTTTCTCGAAGAAGGGGCAGAACTTCCCGGATAAATTCATACCACATCAGGGGTTCGGCATAGGTAAAGGCCAGACCAGTATTGTCCGGCCTTTGAGCCTGAGAAATCAGATCCCAGGGGGAAATATCCTGGGTAGGGGCCCTTCCCCGGGCCAGTTGCCAGTTCTGGCAGAAATCACAGCCAAAATTACATCCAATTGTGCCTGCGGATAAAATATTAGAGCCGGGGAAAAAATGATAGAGGGGTTTTTTTTCGATGGGATCCAGGGCCAGGGCAGCAATTTTCCCATAATTCAGGGTAACAAGTTGCCCCCCCATATTCTGACGAACTCCACATTTTCCTTTTGCCCCTGTCTCCAGTTTACAGGAGTGGGGACAAAGAGTACAGCGAAAACAGTTCCCTTCCTCCACATAAAATGCTGCTTCCTGCAAGGAATTATCCTCCCAACATTATATTATTCCCCTTACCCATTTATCTTCCTGCCTGAAAAGAAAAATTTATTCATTCTTGCATAAATCTTTCCACCCGGAACCGATAAATTTCCAGATCTGCTGTTTCCGGAAGGCCAGCTTTGTCTCGGGCAATTGCCACCTGTTCCTCTGCGGTATCAATGCCAGGTAAATCAGGCAGCAACACCCCCTTCTGGGCTCCTTTTTGGACAATTACCCCATATTGAGCCGGGTCCAGTTGATCCAGGGTGCTTACCCGCTCGGGAGGATGAATAATGTCCACTGAAAACACCAGGTCGGCCAGATCTTCAAATTTAACCGGGATAAAGCGAGGGTCCTGAAAAGCAGATTGGACTGCATTCCGTATTATTTCCCCGGCCAGGTTTTTCTGGGTGGGTTCCAGGGTGCCAATACATCCCCTTAAATTGCCTTTACGATCCTTGATGGAAACAAAGGCCCCGGCTTTTTTCTCCAGAAATTCCGAAAGCTGTGGTGGGGGCTCCATAATTTCACCTTTTTCCAGGTAGTTTTGCACTGCTTGCCGGGCCAGATCAGGAGGGGAAACTGAGCCCGGGGCAAAAAGAGCTACCCCGTAACCAACCCCAAAAGGTCCTTCATAAGAAAGAACTGCACTGGAAAAATCCTGTTCAGATAGGATTCCAGCCAGAATCAACAGGGGGCGGAGAGCACATTCCCCGGCCTTATTTATTAAATCTTTATCCAGATCTTTTAACCTCTCCAGTTGTCCCTCTTCAATAATTTTCATGACCTGTTCATCAAATTCCTGTCCGCGGGGACTGTAGCCCGCGGGAGCAGTGGGAAGCAAGCGATGGGATAAATCGCCACTGGCAATCACCCCTATTCGCCTGGAAGAAGCTGCCATTACCTTCTGGAGGATCTGCCCGGCCTCAAATAGCTGTTCATAGGGAAGCAGGCCGATATTGATTGGTATTAAATCCACCTCCAGCCCCTGTTCCTGCAAAAAGTACAGGGGCACCAGGACTCCGTGATCCAGTTCTGGACTGATCCGATAACGCCTGCATTCTTCCTTATCCAGCCTGCGGAAGGGAATATTCTCCCGGGCCAGGGACTGCTCAATTTCCATGCTCAATTGCCCATCCAACCCCACCTGCATTTCAATTTCGGGACGACCAAAGTTCGCAAAAGATCCCCGCAGGGGATCAACATCCAGGCTGCTGATTACCTCCGAAAAAACAGGGCCGTGGGGGCTTATAGTAATAATTGTATCCAGGTTGCCAGCCGCAAATGCCTGACCCAATTCCTCCATTGAACGAATGGTCTCCTGAACCTTCTCTAGGTCCGGCCCACCAATTTCAGGGATAATAATTGGGGGGTGAGGAGCCAGAGCAGCAATCTCCACGGGCATTTTTATTACCTCCCAGGTCAAAAATTTTTGGGGCCTGTTGCCAACCAGCAATTTTTCTCCCTGCAAAGAATTTTGACATTTCTGCCTTTAATCCCTGCGTCTAAAATAAAAATCCTGGCCTTGAGACCAGGATTGATAATATAATTTTAGCGCTTGGAAAATTGGGGTGCTTTCCTTGCTTTTTTAAGACCGTATTTGCGCCTTTCTTTCATTCGGGGGTCTCTGGTAAGCATACCGGCCTTTTTGAGGGGGATCCGATAATCTTCATCAGCCTCCAGCAAAGCCCGGGCAATGCCGTGCCGGACTGCACCGGCCTGACCTGAAATCCCGCCGCCCTGCACTTTAATAATAATATCAAAATTGCTGGCGGTACCGGTGATTTCGAGGGGCTGAGTAATCATTCTTTCCAGGGCCGGGCGTTTAAAATATTCGGGAGCAGGTTTATCATTAACCAGTATTTCCCCTTTACCCGGGAGGAGGCGAACTCGAGCCACGGATTCTTTTCTACGACCGGTTCCTACATAGTAATCCCTCTGCAAGTTTTATTCCTCCTCTCTGTATTTCTTAATTTCTAAAGGTTCCGGGTTCTGCCCGGCATGGGGATGTTTTTCTCCCCTGTAAACCTTGAGCTTTTTAAAGGTCTTACGACCCAGACGGTTCTGGGGTAGCATTCTCCGCACCGCCAGTTCAATAATCCTTTCCGGAAACTTCTTAGCCATATCCTTATAAACTGTGGCTTTAAGACCACCGGGATAGCCGGTATGATGGTAATAAAGCTTTTTATCCCATTTCTTACCGGTAACCACAACTTTTTCCGCATTAATTACCACAACATTATCCCCCATATCCAGGTGAGGGGTAAAAGCAGGTTTGTGCTTACCCCGCAGAATAGTGGCAATTTCTGAGGCCAGACGACCCAGGGGAACTCCAGTGGCATCAACAACGTACCAGGAACGCTCTATATCTTCGGCCTTGGGCATATACGTTTTCATCCAATTTACCTCCAATCTTCGTGGATACTTTTCCCTGCCGGGGCTGGAAAGGGAAAAGTTGTCCAATGGATATTTTATTACAATAAGCCCTTACTGTCAAGCCTGTCTGAAACCTATCAGTAAACAATTTTCCGCAAAATCAGGCCATAACCAGGGGCAGTGGGACCTGCTTTTTTGCGGTCTCTGGCCTGCAGGATCCGCTCTACTGCGCCAGGTTCAATTTTTCCCTTTCCAACCTGTAAAAGAGTACCGGTAATATTTCGCACCATTTTGTACAAAAACCCTGGAGCCATGAATTCCAGGTGTAATTCATCACCTCTCCTTATAAGGTCCAGGTACTGCAGATCGCGGACCGTGCTGCTGGCTCCACTTCTTCCTGCACAAAAAGAGGCAAAATCATGTTCCCCCCGCAAAAAACCTGCTGCTTCTTCCATGGCCTCCTGATGTAGCTCATAGGGGCAAAAAAGAACAAAACCCGCCCGCAGGGGACAGCGGACTCCTCGGTTTAATAACCGGTACCGGTACCATTTCTGGCGGGCATCCCGCAGGGCATGAAAATCTTTTTCAGCCGGCTCCAGGGTTAAAACTGCAATTTCCCGGGGGATATTCCCATTGAGGGCCCCCTGTAATCGTCCCGGATCCAGTCCCTGTCTTAAAGAAAAGTGGAAGACCTGTTCAGCAGCATGAACTCCGGCATCCGTTCGCCCCGCCCCTATTATCGGGGCCTGCTCGCCACTCACTTTTTCCAGGGCTTTTTCCAGCCACTCCTGTACCGTATTGGAGGTATTGGCCTGGCGCTGCCACCCCGATAAACTCCGGCCATCATAACATATCGTTCCCCTGTATTTCTGCATTAGACCCACCTGCTATAGGATAATAAAAAATAGCACAAAACTGGCCGAAAATCCAAGGGCCATCCAATCTCGACCAACCATGCTTAACTCTTTCATCCTGGTCCGCCCTTCACCTCCCCGGTAACAGCGGGCTTCCATGGCCATAGCCAGGTCATCCGCCCTGCGGAAAGCGCTCAAAAACAGGGGCACCAGTAGGGGAACCAGGCTCCGGGCCCGGCGGAATATACTGCCTGATTCAAAGTCGGCTCCCCGGGCCTGCTGGGCCTTCATAATCTTATCAGCCTCCTCCAGCAGGGTGGGAATAAAACGAAGAGCAATGGTCATCATCATGGCCAGCTCATGGGCAGGCAGACCAAATCGGCGGAAGGGGTTCAAAATATATTCCAGTCCATCAGTTAATTGAATGGGGGAAGTGGTCAGGGTCAATAGAGAGGTCAGGCTAATTAAAAGCATTATCCGAACTGCCATAAAGAGACCCGTAAAAAAACCTTCACTTTCAATTCTCAGAAAACCCCATTCCAGGAGCACAACACCACCCCTGGTAAAAAAAAGGTGAATAACCATCGTAAAAATTATTATAAACATTACCGGTTTTAAACCTCTCAGCACCACTTTCCAGGAAAGATGGGATAGAGATATAACAGTAAGAATATAACCCCCTGCAACCAGGAACCCCCAAAAAGAACCGATAAAAAACAGCCCAATTACAATGAGCATGGTGATCATTATTTTCATCCGGGGGTCAAGCCTGTGGATCAGAGAGTCCCGGAGAATAAACTGGCCCAGGGTTATATTTTTGAGCATCTGAATCCCCTCCAGTGCTGGAGTATCTCCTCTTCCACATCCTCAATGGAAAAGATATCCGTCCGCACCCCGTAGCCTTTCTGACGTAACTGCCAGAGGACTTCGTTAAGGGGTGGGATTTCAAGGCCAATTTCATAGAGAGAATCCCGCTGGGCAAAAATTTCCTGGGGACTTCCCTGCAACATGATCTGTCCCTGATTCATGACCAGCAACCTGCCCGCCCTGCGGGCTGCATCTTCCATCCGATGGGAAATGAAAAGAACAGAAATTCCCTTTTCCTCATTAAGCCAGTTAATCCGGTCCAGCAGTTTTCTGCGTCCCCGGGGGTCAAGTCCGGCAATAGGCTCATCAAGAATCAACAATTCAGGCTCCATGGCCAGGACCCCGGCAATCGCAACCCTTCTTTTTTGTCCCCCTGATAAGCCAAAAGGAGAACGCTCCTTGAGTTCTTCATAATCCAGCTGGACAAACTCCATGGCCTGTCTGACCTTTTCTTCAATCTTCTGGGCTGACCAGCCAAGGTTTTTGGGGCCAAAAGCAATATCTTTAAAAACAGTCTCCTCGAATAATTGATGTTCCGGGTACTGAAAAACAAGCCCCACCTTTTTCCGGACCTGAATAGGGCTTTCCCATTTTCCAATCTCCCGCCCCTCGATAAAAACTTCACCCCTCGAAGGCCGCAGGAGCCCATTGATTGTCTGCACCAGGGTTGACTTACCAGAACCTGTATGTCCAACCAGGGCCACAAATTCCCCTTTTTCAATCTGCAGGTTTATCCCTTTTAGAATATAATCTTCCCCGGTCTGATAGCGGTAATAAACATCTTTCAGTTCAACAAACATAGTTTATCCACCAGGCTTTCCGGGGTTAAGATATTGGGAGGCAGCTGTAAACCCGCTTCTCGCAACCTATAGACCAGATAGGGGACCTCCGGGAGTTCCAGGTCGGCATTTTTTATCAAATCTCGGGCCTGAAAGGCCTCCTGGGGGGTTCCCTCCAGGATTTTTTCCCCTTCCTGGAGAATTATTACCCGGTCGCAATCCACCACTTCTTCCATAAAATGGGTAATATAGATTATGGTTTTACCCTCGGACCTCAATTTCTGTATGGTAGCCATAACTTCCTTGCGCCCCATGGGGTCCAACATTGCAGTGGGTTCATCAAAAACAATACAATCAGGGCGCATGGCAAATATCCCCGCAATTGCCACTCGTTGCTTCTGCCCACCCGATAGGTGATGGGGAGCCGCCTGGCGAAATTCATCCAGCCCCACCATCTGCAGTGCTTCTTCGACCCGGGCCCGAATAGCTGCGGGGGGTAAGCCCAGATTTTCCGGCCCAAAGGCGACCTCTTCTTCAACCATAGTAGCAATTAGCTGATTATCTGGATTTTGAAACACCATTCCTACCTGCTGTCTGATCTCCCAGATTTTATCCTGATTGGAGGTGTCCAGGCCCCCAATGGTTACCCGGCCGGTGGTCGGTTGAAAGAGTCCATTAAATAATTTGGCCAGGGTTGATTTGCCCGAACCATTGGGACCAATTATGGCAATCATCTCTCCCTGTTCCACCTCAAGATCGATATTCTTCAGGGCAGTTACTGGGGGTTCTTCCCCCTCCTTATAGGTGTAGCCAACTTCCTGCATCTCAATAAAAGCCATAATGATCACCTGCTACCGCCAGAGGCGGCCAGAATATTTATTCAACCAGTTCCAGGATGGCCATTTCCGCGCCATCTCCCCGCCGGGGACCAATTTTCAGGACCCGGGTATATCCGCCCTGCCGCTCGGTAAAACGGGGACCGAGTTCTTCAAAAAGACTGTGGACGGCTTCTTTATTCTGCAGGGTTCTAAAAGCAATTCGCCGGGAATGGGGACTGCCCTCCTTGGCCAGGGTTATCATTTTATCAGCAACGGCGCTGACCTCTTTGGCCCGGGCATGAGTGGTAGTCACCCGGCCATGGTCAATTAATGAACAGATCATGTTGGCCAGCATAGCCTCCCGGTGAGTGCTGGAAACGCCTAATTTCCTCTTGGGCATCAGCCTTAACCTCCCTTACAATTATTCCTGTTCACGCAGAGAAAGATTTAAATTATCCAGTTTTTCCTTTATTTCATCCAGGGACTTTTTCCCAAGATTTCTGACCTTCATCAATTCATCTTCAGTCTTGCTGGTTAGCTGTTCCACGGTATTTATTCCCGCCCGCTTGAGGCAGTTGGAAGACCGAACCGACAGTTCCAGTTCTTCAATGGTGGTCTCCAGTATTTTATCCTTTTCGTCCTCTTCTTTTTCCACCATTATTTCTACCTGCCCCGCCTCCTGGGTCAGGTCAATAAACAGGTTGAGATGTTCCTGCAGAATTTTTCCAGCAAGGGCTACTGCTTCTTCGGGATGGATACTACCGTTGGTTTTTACCTCCAGGAGCAATTTATCAAAGTCGGTAACCTGCCCCACCCGGGTATCAGTAACGGTAAAATTGACCCGCTCTACCGGTGAGAAGGAGGCATCCACGGGAATTATCCCTATTACGTGTTCCTGCTCCAATTTGTGTTCTTCAGCTGATACATAACCCCGCTTTTTTTCCACTGTAACTTCCAGCAGAAGTTCGGCTTCCTCGTTTAAAGATGCAATATGAAGATCGGGGTTAACTATTTCCACATCCCCGGTAGAAGTGAGTTCTCCAGCCTTTACTTTACTATAACCCTGGGCTTCAAGGGTCAATATCTGAGGTTCATCGGAAAAAGTCCGAACTACAAGGTTTTTCAAATTAAGGACAATATCCGTAACATCCTCTACCACTCCGGGGATGGTAGAAAACTCGTGGCGGACTCCATCAATTTTGACCGAAGTCACTGCAGCACCGGGTAGCGAGGATAGGAGAACACGACGGAGGGCATTACCCAGGGTAATACCAAAGCCCCGCTCTAAAGGGGTTACCACAAACTCTCCGTATGTGGGAGTGCTCTCCAGGACCTCAATACGGGGCTTTTCTATTTCTATCATCCATTTCCCCCTCCTTTATAATCTAACGGGAGTAATATTCAACTATCAAGTGTTCTTCAAATTCCATATCCAGGTCTTCACGACGCGGTTCTCCCAGAACCTTACCGGTGGCCTTCTCCAGATCCACCTCCAGCCAGGAAGGAACACCCCGTCCCTCATTGACCTCCAAAATATCCTTGATATGAGACATCCCCCGACTTTTTTCCTTGATGCTAATTACATCTCCTTCTTTAACCAGGAAGGAAGGAATATTTACCCGGCGTCCGTTAACCAGGACATGACCGTGCAGGACAATCTGCCTTGCTTCGGGACGAGACCGGGCCAGATTGAGGCGGAAAATAACATTATCCAGCCTGCTTTCCAGCATCTTTAAAAAGTTTTCACCCGTAATTCCCTGCTTCTTCTCTGCTTCTTTAAAGTACTTCCGGAACTGCTTTTCCTGCAGACCGTAGGTCCTGCGTACTTTTTGCTTTTCCCGAAGCTGCAGCCCGTGGTCGGACATTTTTCCCCGACGTTCCTGGCTGTGCTCACCGGGTTTTCCGGGACGTTTGGTAACTGCACATTTATCTGTAAAGCAGCGCTCTCCCTTGAGATAAAGCTTGGTACCCTCTCTCCGGCAGAGCCGACAAACTGCTTTGGTATATCTGGCCATCAGTACACCTCCTCCTTTTTATTATACCCGGCGCCGTTTAGGTGGACGGCAGCCGTTATGGGGAATTGGGGTTACATCTTTAATCAGGCTTACTTCCAGTCCAGCGGACTGCAGGGATCTGATTGCTGATTCCCGGCCGGCCCCCGGGCCTTTTACATATACTTCTACCTGGGTTAGACCGTGTTCCATCGCATCCCTGGCGGCTTTTTCAGCAGCCATCTGGGCCGCAAAGGGAGTGCTTTTCCGGGAACCCTTATAGCCCATATTTCCACCAGAGGCCCAGGATAAAACGTTCCCCTCCATGTCGGTAAGAGTAACAACTGTATTGTTAAAGGTAGACTTGATATGCGCCTGACCACGTTCTATATTCTTTCTTACCTTTTTCCTGGTCCTTTTGCTGCGGGACTTTCCTTTAGCCATATTTTCTCAACCTCCTTTAGCGACCCCGGCGAACACCAACGGTCTTTTTAACTCCTTTTCTGGTCCGGGCATTAGTCCTTGTTCTCTGCCCTCGCACGGGAACATTTCGGCGATGACGCAGGCCGCGATAACTACCAATATCCATAAGGCGCTTGATGTTGCCGCGAACTTCCCGCCGAAGTTCTCCTTCCACCTGCAGCTCACCCACTTCTTTGCGAAGTCTGGTAATTTCAGCTTCAGTCAGATCCCGAACCCGGGTATCAAAATCGATATCGGCTCTCTCCAGGATGGTTTTTGCCAGGGACTTTCCAATCCCATATATATAGGTCAACCCTATAGCCACTCGCTTGTCTCTGGGCAGGTCAACACCTTCTATTCTGGCCATACTTTACCCCCTCTCTATCCCTGTCGTTGTTTGTGCTTGGGATTAGCACAAATCACCAGTACTTTTCCCTTCCGACGAATTACCTTACACTTATCACAAATGGGTTTAACTGAAGGCCTCACTTTCATTACTCTTCTCGCTCCTTCCTACTTATGACGGTAGGTTATTCTGCCCCGGCTAAGATCATATGGTGACAGCTCCACGGTCACCCGATCCCCGGGAAGAATACGGATAAAATTCATTCTCATTTTACCCGACACATGGGCCAGTATTTTATGCCCATTTTTTAATTCTACCCAAAACATGGCATTGGGTAAGGGCTCCACAACCGTCCCTTCTACTTCAATAGCCTCTTCTTTTGGCATGGGGTCGGCTAGACCTCCTTATTATCGTGATCTTTTTCCCGCACCTGATGCAGTCTTTCTTTAATATCCTGGTTGCTTAACCTATCGCCCTTTTTTCTGGCCTTTATATCCTCAAAAACCGTATTGAGGCGGTTGAGATGTTGCGGGTTTTTCCTCTTGGGTTTTTCCACTCTCCGGTTTTCACCGTCGGCCAGGAAAAGATAGCCGGAAGAAGTTTCATAGCCTATTACGATATAGAGTTTATCCCTGTCTCTTCCTGCCCGGGATTTAACCACCTGACCCGGGGGAAAAAAGCCCACCATCAAAAATCACCTCGATTAAATATTATAACACAGCAAAACCAGGAAGTGCAATTTAAGGTTGGGTCAGTACCTGTGCGGTAGCTCCATCAATCACAATGGTGTCTTCAAAGTGGGCGGAGAGAGTTCCGTCAACGGTAACCACCGTCCAGCCATCTTCAAGGGTGCGAACTTCATAACCCCCCACATTTACCATGGGTTCTATGGCCAGGGTCATGCCCCGCCGCAGTCGCGGACCACGATTGGGAGGGCCAAAGTTAGGAATCTGGGGGGCTTCATGCATCGATCTTCCGATACCATGGCCTACATAATCCCGAACCACGGAATAACCTCTGCTTTCCGCGTATTTCTGGATGGCATGAGAAATATCAGTCAATCTCCCCCCTTCACAGGCCTGGGATATTCCCATCTGCAGGCTTTCCCTGGTTATCCTGATCAGCCGTTCAGCCTCATCGCTAACTTTACCCACGGGCACGGTGCGGGCACAGTCTCCATAAAACCCGTCGATAATTGTCCCAACATCAAGGCTGATTAAATCACCTTCTTCCAGGACACGTTTGCCCGGAATCCCGTGAACAACTTCATTATTAACCGAAGTGCATACTGTTGCTGGAAAGCCACGATAACCTTTGAAGGCGGGGCGAGCTCCATTGCTGACAATAAAATCTTCTGCCAGGCGATCAATTTCCCGGGTGGTAATTCCTGGGGCAATAATTTCCGCCATTTTTTCCTGAGTCCAGGAAGCCAGGGCCCCGGCTTTCTTGAGATATTCAATTTCTCGCTTTGATTTGCAGACGATCATATTAGCCCCACTGCTTCTTTCAGCTGTTCTCGTACTTTTTCCAGAGAGCCTTCCGCAGTTAAAGAAGTNAGTTTACCCTGCCGCTCATAATAGTCTACCAGCTGCTGCGTCTTTTCCCGGTTGACCTGGAGACGGTGAATNACCGTTTCTTCCCGGTCATCCTCNCGCTGTTTAAGCTCACCACCGCACCGATCACAGGTCCCTTCNTCCAGGGGGGGATTAAACTCCANGTGATAGGTGGCACCACAACCGCTACAGACCCGGCGCCCGGAAAGCCTGCGGATCAGAACTTCTTCCGGGGCAGCAAAGTATATTACCAGCTCCAGTTTACGTCCCAGTTGCTGCATTATCTGATCCAGGGCCTCAGCCTGGGCCAGGGTTCTGGGAAAACCATCCAGGATAAATCCCGACATGGTATCCTCCTGGGCCAGCCTTTCTTTAACCATTCCACAGGTGACTTCATCGGGAACCAGTTCCCCTGCATCCATGAATTTTCGTGCTTTTTGGCCCAATTCCGTCTGGCGGCCAATGGCTTCCCGGAAAATATCACCGGTAGCTATATGGGGAATTTCCATTTCCCCGGCCAGCATTTCTGCCTGGGTTCCTTTGCCGGTTCCCGGCAAACCCAAAAAAACTATATTCATATGAGCCCTCCTATCGCATGAAACCTTCATAGTGGCGCATAAGAAGATGGGATTCGATCTGCTTCATTGTCTCCAGGGCTACACCTGTAACAATCAAAAGTGAGGTCCCGCCAAACTCAATATTTATCTGAGTCAGGGGCAGCATGAAGTTGGGCAAAATCGCCACTATAGCCAGGAAAATGGCACCAGCCAGGGTTATCCTGGTCAAAATCCGATCCATGTAGGAGGCAGTTGACCGTCCGGGACGCAGGCCGGGAACAAAACCACCGTATTTCTTAATATTATCTGATACTTCCTGAGGATTAAAAGTTATGGCTGTATAGAAGTAGGTGAAGAATATAATCATCAGGGCAAAAGTGGTCAGGTAAAGAGCCCCTTCAGGTTGCAGGACATTTGCCAGAGTCTGGGCCCAGCCATAGGGCAGGAGCTGTGCAATAGTAACCGGAAAAGCCAGGACACTGGAAGCAAATATTACCGGAATAACACCAGCCTGATTAACCTTCATCGGAATATGGGTTGATCGTCCCCCATATATCCTTCGTCCCACCACTCGCTTGGAATACTGGACCGGGATCCTTCTCTCACCCTGCTGGACAAAAATAATTGCCGCAACCAGGGCCAGTCCAGCCACCACAAAAATCAGCAGGTTCCAGATGGTAACAGTCCCCAGCTGGAAGCGTTCAATGGTATCAAAGAAAACACTGGGATACATGGCTATTATGGAGGTAAAAATCAAAATTGAGATACCGTTGCCTATTCCTTTTTCCGTAATCTGCTCGCCCAGCCACATCAAAAAGGCGGTTCCCGCAGTCAGCGTAAGAACAATTATTCCCAGGCTCCAGATATTGGGATCAGGAATAGCACCCATGTTTTGAATAAAGGCGGTAAAGCCAATACCCTGAACTAAACCAAGGGCCACCGTGGCATACCGGGTGTACTGGGCTATAATTTTCCGCCCTTCCGGGCCTTCTTTTTGCAGCTGTTCCAGACGTGGAATTACCACTGTCAACAGGTTCATAATAATTGAAGCGGTAATATAGGGGCTGATCCCCATGGCAAAGATAGTAAATCTCTGCAGGGCTCCTCCGGTGAACATGTCCAGCAGGCCCAGTATACCACCGGCCTCAATTAATTCCTGGAACTGAGTGGCATCTACCCCAGGCACGGGGACAAATGCACCCAGCCGATATACAGTGATCATGGCGAAGATAAAGAGGATTCTTTTGCGGAGCTCTTTTACTTTTAATGCATTGGACAAAGCAGTGAGCATTATAGCACCTCCGCCCTGCCGCCAGCTGCTTCAATTTTTTCCTCGGCAGCTCTGGTAAATTTATGCGCCTTTACAGTCAGAGAATGGTTTAATTCCCCATCTCCCATTATTTTTACCCTGTCCTTCCTTTTTATCAGTCCGGCTTCCAGCAAAACCGCGGGGGTTATCTCGGTACCCTCGGCAAAGCGATTTAAGGACCGGACATTAACTGCCGAATAGCTATCGGCAAAAATATTCTTAAAACCTCTTTTAGGCAGGCGTCTGAACAGGGGGGTCTGTCCACCTTCGAAACCGAGGCGAGTTCTACCTCCGGCCCGGGATTTCTGTCCCCCATCGCCACGACCGGCGTGAGTCCCCAGGCCAGAACCGGTACCCCGGCCCACCCTTTTCCTGTTTTTTCGCCCAGCCGGACGGGGTTTTAGCTCGTGAATACGCATTCCTTTCCCCTCCTTCTTGGACTAACCCATAAAATCTTTTAGTTCTTTGCCGCGAAGTCTGGCGACTTCTTCAGGCCTCTTGAGTTCACGCAGGGCTTCAATGGTTGCTGAAGCCATATTCAGGGGGTTATCGGAACCCAGTGATTTGGTAAGAATATCCCCTACACCTGCTGCTTCTAATACTGCTCGCACTGCTCCTCCAGCAATTACTCCCGTTCCCTCAGAGGCGGGTTTCAGAAGAACACGACCAGCGCCAAACCGACCGGTAATCTCATGGGGGATAGTGGTTCCCATCATGGGGACTTCTACCATGTTCTTTTTGCCCTCATCGACACCTTTTTTTATGGCATCGGGGACTTCATTGGCCTTTCCCAGACCCAGGCCCACTTTGCCCTGCCCGTCACCAACAACAACCAGGGCACTGAAGCTGAAGCGACGGCCACCCTTTACAACCTTGGCTACTCGATTTATATTAACTACCTTTTCAATAAATTCTTTTTCCTGTACATCTTTACGAGTCAAATATTACCCTCCTTCCATTTAAAATTTCAGCCCTTCTTCCCGGGCTCCATCAGCCAGGGCTTTTACCCGGCCGTGAAATAGATTGCCTCCCCGATCAAATACTACCCGCTCAATACCCTGATCTGCAGCCCGCTGGGCAATTAACTGTCCAACAACTCGGGCTGCTTCCTTGTTACCAGTGGCCTCCAGCTTAGTTTTCACATCCTCCTCCAGGGAAGAAGCGGAAACCAGAGTATTTCCAGACGCATCATCAATAACCTGGGCATAAATATTATTCAGGCTGCGGTAGACATTGAGGCGGGGCCGCTCGGGGGTTCCTGTTACTTTGCTGCGAACTCTTAGATGTCGGCTTCGCCGCATCTTTCTTTTATTTTTCATGGCCCTCACTCCTTTTCCTACACCTTATTGAGCACCGGCTTTACCAACCTTGCGCCGGACCTGTTCTCCTTCATAACGAACACCTTTGCCGCTGTAGGGGTTGGGCTTGCGAATCTGCCTGATATCAGCAGCCATCTGCCCTACTTTCTGCTTATCAATACCCCGGACAATAATTTTGGTATTGCCCTCCATGGCCAGTTCAATTCCCTCAAGGGGTTCCACCACGACGGGATGGGAAAAACCGAGCTGCAGTTCAATATTTTTGCCCTTCATGGCGCCCCGATAACCGGTCCCGACCATTTCCAGCCTTTTTTCATAACCCTTGATGACCCCTTCAATCATGCTGGAAATTATACTCCGGGTCATACCCTGAACCGCACGGAACCTCTTTTCCTGTCCCGGCACTTCAACCAGAACCTGGCGGTCCTCTTCTTTAACCCGGGCATAACGGTGCAGATTCAGGGAAAGAGTGCCCCGGGGTCCTTTTACCTCAACCCTATCCTTTTGTATATTCACTTCTACTCCCTCGGGAAGGGGAATAGGTTTTTTACCTATACGGGACAATTAAGTCACCTCCCTTACCAGACATAGCAGATGACCTCTCCGCCCAGACTATTCTTCCGAGCTTCGCGATCGGTCATTACTCCCTGGCTGGTTGAAATTATCGCAATGCCCAGGCCTCCTAAAACCCGGGGGATCTCGTCTTTTTTGGCATATACTCGCATTCCGGGTTTGCTTATTCTTTTCAGCCCGGTGATTACCTTTTCCCCTTCCGGACCATATTTCAGATAAACTCGAAGTAGTCCCTGGGGATTACCACCTTCCATATGCTTAACATTTTTGATAAATCCCTCTTCCTTCAGAATTTCTGCAATTCTGGACTTTATTTTAGAGGTGGGGATTTCAACCATGTCTTTTTGAGCCATATTTGCATTCCTGATCCTGGTCAGCATATCAGCTACGGGGTCAGTCATTGCCATGTAATGCCAACCTCCTCTCTCTCTTAAAATTAATCACCAGCTAGCCTTTTTGACCCCGGGAATCTCACCTTTATGGGCTAATTCACGGAAACAAATCCGGCATATCTCAAATCTACGGAGTACTCCTCGGGCCCGACCGCAGCGGCGACAGCGGCGAACGGTTCGGGTAGAATACTTTTCACCGTGTTTTTCTCGCTCTACCTGGCTCTTTCGTGCCACACATTTTCCCCCTTTCAGTCCTTCTTAAAAGGCATCCCCAGCCGGGCCAGAAGCTCCTGGGCTTCTTCATCGGTCGGGGCCGAAGTTACTATTATAATGTCCATTCCCCGTACCCGGTCAATATTATCAATATCAATCTCGGGAAAAACTGTCATTTCCCTTATTCCCAGAGAATAATTTCCTCTGCCATCAAATGAGCGGGTGGAAACCCCTCTGAAATCCCGAATCCGGGGTAGAGCAACCGCAACCAGTTTGTAGAAAAACTCATACATTAATTCGCCTCGCAGGGTTACCTTGCAACCCACGGGCATTCCGGCCCGGATTTTAAAGTTAGCAATGGATTTCTTGGCGCGGGTTATAATCGGTTTCTGACCGGTAATCTGAGTCAACTGGCTGACTGCATCATCAAGGGCTTTAACATCATCCCTGGCTTCACCAACACCCAGGTTAACCACAATTCGTTCCAGGTGGGGAACCTCCATCACATTCTTATATTGGAACCGTTCCATTAAATTGGGAACGATCTCATTTTTGTATTGTTCTCTGAGCACAGCCATTTTGGCACCTCCTCTCTCCCCGGCTACTTATCAATAACCTCATTACACTTTCTGCAGATCCGGACTTTTTTTCCACTGTCCAGTACCTGTCGGCCCACCCGGGAATTTTTGCTGCACCGGGGGCAGATCAACTGGACGTTGGAAGCATTAACCGGAGCTTCGTTTTCCACAATTCCACCCTGGGGGAGTTCCCGGGTAGGACGGGTATGGCGATGGACAACATTAACCCCTTCTACAATCACCCGACGGGTGTCCGGAATAACTTCCAGGATTTTGCCCCTTTTGCCCAGGTCCTTACCAGCAATAACCCGGACTGTATCTCCTTTTTTCACATGCATTTTTTGCGCCATTATTCTTACCTCCTTCCCTGAAACCTCAGAGGACTTCCGGTGCCAGGGAGATAATCTTCATGTAATTCTTCTCCCGTAATTCTCTGGCTACGGGACCAAAGATCCTCGTTCCCCGGGGGTTATTGGTTCGATCAATTATTACCGCTGCGTTTTCATCAAAAGAAATATAGGATCCATCCGGACGCCGGAATTCTTTTTCCGTTCTGACCACAACAGCATTGACTACCTCACCTTTTTTTACCATTCCACCGGGGATGGCCTCTTTAACCGTAGCAACAATAACGTCCCCAACTCGGGCATATCTTTTCTTAGAACCTCCCAGAACACTTATGCATAAAATCTGGCGGGCTCCAGTATTATCGGCAACTCGAATTTTGCTCTCGGTCTGGATCATTGCCTCCTGCCCCTCCTCTCTCTACCGCTAAATTCTTTCCGCTCTTTCCAGAATTTTGCGCACCCGCCATTTCTTTCGCTTGCTATGGGGGCGGCTTTCAATTATTTCAACCCTATCGCCTGTCCGGCAGGTATTTTCCTCATCATGAGCCATAAACTTCTGGCTTCGTTTAACCGTTCTTTTATATAGAGGATGCTGGGTATGCCGTTCAACCAGGACTACCACAGTCTTATCCATCTTATTACTGATCACAGTGCCATCCTGGACCTTTCGGGTCTTTTTTTCCAAGCTTATACCTCCTTTCACTTTCCCCGGTCTTCCGGTCGTCCGATCAGGATCTTACCATTAATTTCTCCCATTAACTGGCCGTTATCAAAAATTTCAAAGGTGCAAACTTTTTTGGGGATCAATTTCCTGCGGCCCTGATCATCTATAATCAAAACATTTTCCCGGTCTTCCAGAACCTCTCCAGTTAAACCCTGATAGGTGCCCCCGGAAACCCGGCTGATTCTGATCCTTTTTCCAACCAGCGGGACTTTTCTCAGTTCCCTGCTGTTCATGGGGATTACCCCCTTTTTCCATTTAAGCTCTAATCTCTTTTTCACTCATAACGGTCTTTACCCGCGCTATATCCCGGCGCACTTTCCTGATGCGCAGCGGGTTTTCCAGCTGGGCAGTTGCGTTTTGAAAACGGAGATTAAAAAGTTCTTCTTTAAGGTCCCTTAACTTTAATTCCAGCTCTTCACCGGTCATATCACGCAATTTTTCAGCTCTCATTCATTTTCACCCTCCAACTCTTCACGGGTGACAAACCTGGTATGAATGGGAAGTTTATGAGCAGCCAAACGCAAAGCTTCTTTGGCCTTTTCATTACTAACTCCAGCCAGTTCAAACATAATTCGACCAGGCTTAACCACTGCCACCCAGTATTCTGGAGCTCCTTTTCCTTTCCCCATTCTTGTTTCAGCAGGTTTAGCGGTCACCGGCTTATCGGGAAAAATCTTAATCCAGACTTTACCCCCTCTTTTAATACTGCGGGTCATGGCAATACGGGCTGCTTCAATCTGCCGGTTGGTAATCCAGGCTGGCTCCATGGCCATCAGACCGTACTCACCGAACTCAATCTCATTTCCCCGCCGGGCCAGTCCGCGCATCCGACCCCGCTGCTGCTTTCTATATTTAACGCGCTTAGGCATTAACATCTGTCCGGCCTCCTTTCACTTACTCTCCCAGCCTTATTGTTCTTCTGTTGAGGGTAAGATCTCGCCCTTATTGATCCAGACCTTGACTCCTATGGAACCATAGGTAGTCCGGGCCTCGGCAAAACCATAATCAATATCGGCCCTCAGGGTATGCAGGGGAACATTGCCCTTGCTGTAACCTTCCACCCGGGCCATTTCTGCTCCGCCCAGTCGGCCGCCGCAGCGAATGCGGAAACCCTCTGCACCAAGGCGCATGGCCCGGTTCAAGGACTGTTTCATGGCCCGGCGGAAAGAAACCCTTCGTTCCAGCTGGGCTGCCACATTCTCTGCTACCAGCTGGGCGTTGAGATCTGGCGATTTTACCTCTTCAACATTAACCACAACTTTTTTCCCAGTTAATTTTTCCAGGTCTCCCCGCAATTTATCGACTTCTGCTCCACCCCGACCAATTACCATTCCCGGCCGGGCGGTATGGATATCCAGTTTGATCCTCTGGGCAGCTCTTTGAATAACAATGCGGGAAATTCCGGCATTATACATATTGTTTTTAATGTGTTTACGGATCTCGAGATCCTCATGAAGATAGTCAGCCATCTTCCCTTTTTCCGGGAACCACTTGGCGTCCCAGTCCTTGATTACACCCAATCGTAATCCATGAGGATTTATTTTTTGACCCATCTTATCCCTCCTCTTTCTCGCCTACCACAATAGTAATGTGGCTCATGCGTTTTTTGATCATAGTAGCCCGCCCAAAAGCCCGGGCTCTCCACCTTTTCATTGTCGGCCCTTCGTCAACAAAAGCCTTTTTTATATAGAGATTATCCGGTTCCATCTCGTTATTATGCTCGGCATTGGCCACAGCAGAATTAACAACTTTCTCGACCAGCCGGGCGGCCTTGCGCGGAGTAAACTTAAGGGTGGAAAGGGCATCCCCCACATCCTGACCGCGAACCAGGTCTACTACCTGCCGGGCCTTGCGGGGAGAAATCCGCAAATAACGGGCAACTGCCTTTGCTTCCATTTTATCTTAACCCCCTCTCCTATTTCAGTGATGTCGACCTTTCGGTGTGGGATCCGTGGCCTCTAAATCTCCGGGTTGGTGCAAATTCACCAAGCTTATGCCCCACCATTTCTTCGGTAATATATATGGGAACATGACGGCGTCCGTCGTGAACTGCTATAGTGTGTCCTACCATTTCGGGGAAGATAGTGGAGGCCCGGGACCAGGTCTTAATTACTTTTTTTTCATTCTTCTTATTCATCTCCTCGATACGTTGCAGGAGCTTGGGTTCACAAAAAGGTCCTTTTTTCAGGGATCTACCCATTAATATACCTCCTCTCTTCTACCGTTTTTTCCTGCGCCGGCGACGGACAATGTATTTATCCGATTCTTTGCGACGCTTACGGGTTTTGTAACCAATGGTTGGAATTCCCCAGGGAGTTACAGGTTGACGACCCGGGGGAGTTTTGCCTTCCCCTCCACCATGAGGATGATCTACCGGGTTCATTACCGTACCCCGTACCGCCGGGCGCATTCCCTGCCACCGCCGGCGTCCGGCTTTTCCACCGGATAAGTTTTCATGTTCAATATTTCCTACCTGCCCGATTGTGGCCCGGCATTTCTGTTCAATCAGTCTGACCTCACCGGAAGGCATACGCACATGTGCATATTTCCCTTCCTTGGCCATAACCTGGGCCTCGGTTCCAGCCGAGCGAACCAGCTGCCCACCCTTGCCTGGCCGCAGCTCAATGTTATGAACAATTGAGCCCACGGGAATTCTTGACAGGGGCAAAGCATTCCCGGTTATAATATCGGCCTCCGGTCCGGACACGACTTCATCCCCAACCTGCATCCTGTTGGGAGCCAGAATGTAGCGTTTTTCCCCGTCCAAATAGTGTAGGAGTGCTATCCGGGCAGAGCGATTGGGGTCGTATTCGATCCGGGCTACCCGGGCGGGCACACCGTCCTTATTCCTCTTGAAATCAATAATCCGGTATTTCCTTTTATGGCCTCCCCCACGGTGCCGAACCGTAATTCGGCCGTGGACATTACGACCGCCTTTTTTATGCAGGGGAGCAAGAAGACTTCTTTCTGGTCCTTCTTTGCTCAACCCGGAAGTATCAGCTACGGTCATAAATCGGCGTCCCGGGGAGGTAGGTTTGAATTTTTTTATAGCCATCGTTCACCCTCCTTTACTGCCCAGCTTTACATCCCTTCGTAAATCTTAATGCTGTCACCATCGGCCAGACGAACCACCGCTTTTTTCCACTTAGGAGTATAGCCCCGGTGGACTCCCATGGTCTTCTCTTTGCCCGGCATACGATGGGTTGTGACTTTTTCCACCTTAACCTCAAATATCTCTTCCACGGCCTTTTTTATCTCAACCTTGGTGGCATTCAAAGCTACCTTGAAGGTATAGGAATTGCTCCTTTCAATCAGATCCATGGTTCTCTCGGAAATATGAGGCTTTAAAATTATATCCCTGGAATTCTTCACGGTGCAAGCACCTCCTCAACCAGGCTGACAGCATCCATGGTTGCTACAATATATTCATGGTTAAGCAGATCAAAAATATTTAAAGCTGAAGCAACCAGTGTTTTTACCCCGGGTATATTCCGGGCTGATTTGTAAATGTTCTCATCCCGATCTGCGATGAGCAGGAGAACTTTTTCTCCTTCAAGTTTCAGGTTCTGCAACAGTTCGATAACCTCCCTGGTTCGGGGCTTCTCCAGTTGAAGTTCCTCCAGAACCAGAAATCTTTCTTCAGCCAGCTTGGCCGAGAAAGCCGAACGCAGAGCCTGCTTCTTTGCTTTTTTGGGCAGACGATTACTGTATTCTTTGGGCTTGGGTCCAAAGGTAACTCCACCACCTACCCACAGCGGGGATCGAATACTGCCATGGCGAGCCCGGCCGGTTCCTTTCTGACGCCAGGGCTTACGCCCCCCACCTTTTACTTCATTTCTGGTTTTGGTTGAAGCGGTTCCTGCACGTTTGCCCCGCAGCTGAGCAACAACAGCATCATGCATCAGGCCAGGCTTAATTTGCGCAGCGAAAACCCCTTCCATTAAGTCCAGGTCACCAACCTGGCTGCCTTCTTTATTTAAAACAGATACTTTAGGCATGGTTCACTCCTCCTTACCCCACTTTCACCGCTTCGCGGATGGTAACCAGGCTCTTATTAGCTCCTGGAATCGCACCTTTTACCAGGATGATATTTTCTTCCCCGTTCACGTCCACAATTTCAAGGTTTTGAGTGGTCACCTTTTTGCCACCCATTCGCCCCGGTAATTTCTTGCCTTTAAAGACCCGGGCCGGGTCGGTTGAACCCAATGAACCGGGAATCCGATAGGCATGAGAACCGTGAGTTTTAGGGCCAGTTCTGAAATTCCAGCGTTTTACCGTTCCCTGAAACCCTTTTCCCTTGCTTTTACCGGTAACATCAACTTTTTCACCTCGGGCAAAAATATCAGCTTTAAATTCCTGCCCTATTTCATAATCATCAATATTATCCACCTGAAATTCAACCAGGTACCTTCTGGGCTCAACTCTGGCTTTCTTAAACTGGCCAGCGCCAGGTTTATTAACCTTGCGGGGCTTTTCGAAACCCACCAGGATGGCACTATATCCATCCCGCTCGGGAGTTCTTTTATCTACAACCACACAGGGACCGGCCTGAACCACAGTTACCGGAACAATGTGCCCATTTTCATCGAAGACCTGGGTCATACCAACTTTTTTCCCTATAATGCCCTTGGGCATCTCAGCACCTCCTTTACTCCACCCCGGGGTTAAAGTTTAATTTCAATATTGACCCCGGCCGGCAAATCCAAACGCATCAGTGCTTCCACTGTTTTAGGAGTTGGTTTTAAGATGTCTATCAGCCGTTTATGGGTCCTCATCTCAAACTGTTCCCGGGAATCTTTATGAATATGTGGAGATCGCAAAACAGTAAACACCTCCCGCTGTGTAGGCAGGGGTATGGGGCCGGCTATTTCTGCGCCGGTGCGCTTTGCTGTTTCCACAATTTTGCTGGTTGATTGATCCAGAACCTGATGTTCATATGCCTTTAACCTTATTCTTATCTTCTCCTGCTGGGCCAAATGCTCTCCCTCCTCTTTAAGGATGCCAAACCCTTTACTCCAGAATCTCCGTTACTACTCCGGCACCAACGGTGCGGCCACCTTCCCGGATAGCGAAACGAACTCCTTCTTCCATTGCTATCGGGGTGATCAGTTCACCGCTCATCTCCACGTTATCTCCAGGCATTACCATTTCTACTCCCTCCGGCAGGGTTATATCACCGGTTACGTCAGTGGTCCGGAAATAAAACTGGGGACGATAGCCGTTGAAAAACGGAGTATGACGTCCTCCCTCTTCTTTGGACAAAACATAAACTTCTGCCTTAAACTTGGTGTGCGGAGTAATACTCTTTGGCTTGGCCAGGACCTGACCTCGTTCTACATCCTCCCGACCAACACCCCGCAGCAGACAACCTACATTATCTCCTGCTTCTCCTTCGTCCAGAAGCTTACGGAACATCTCCACTCCGGTTACTACTGTCTTCTTGGTATCGGTTATTCCAATTATCTCTATTTCATCACCAGTCCGCACTATCCCCCGCTCAATACGGCCAGTTACTACAGTGCCACGCCCCGTGATGCTGAATACGTCTTCTATCGGCATCAAAAACGGCTTGTCTGTATCCCTTTCCGGAGTCGGAATATAGTCGTCAACCGCTGCCATCAGCTCGTAGATGGGACCGCAGGCATCACACTCTTCACTATCACAGTCACATTCCAGGGCCTTCAGAGCCGAGCCCACTACTACCGGCATCTCATCTCCAGGAAATTCATATTCATTCAGAAGATCCCGCACTTCCATCTCTACCAGGTCTATCAATTCCGGGTCATCTACCATGTCTGCCTTGTTCAGAAATACCACGATATTGGGTACCCCTACCTGACGGGCCAGCAAAATGTGTTCCCGGGTCTGGGGCATGGGACCGTCAGCTGCAGATACTACCAGTATCGCACCGTCCATCTGGGCGGCTCCGGTGATCATGTTTTTGACATAGTCAGCGTGACCGGGACAATCAACGTGGGCATAATGACGATTTTCAGTTTCATATTCCACGTGGGCAGTAGCAATGGTAATTCCCCGTTCCCTTTCTTCCGGAGCATTGTCAATAGAATCAAAAGAGCGAAATTCTGCTGTTCCTTTGCTGGAAAGGGTCCGGGTTATTGCTGCAGTCAGAGTTGTTTTTCCGTGGTCGATGTGTCCTATCGTTCCCACATTAACGTGCGGTTTC